>Ga0209284_10000431_pt1 | contig 68698 bp, 59 predicted proteins | sample FRY03_FD_187211 | JGI IMG/M metagenome (GOLD analysis project Ga0209284, IMG submission 187211) | Freshwater microbial communities from Lake Fryxell liftoff mats and glacier meltwater in Antarctica - FRY-03 (SPAdes) (version 2) | ecosystem: Environmental > Aquatic > Freshwater > Ice > Glacier...
AACTGGCAGGGCAACGGCCCTGCAATGTTGATAAACGACACCGCCATTCTGGAATCATGTGGCGGATGTTTTGAAACAACCTGCGGCATCACAACGGCCGTTGCCTGCCACGAACTCTCGCACGTCTTGCAATTCCACAGGTTGTGCGCGGATGAAATGCTGGGCGACTGGGAGCCCAGGGCTTTCAAGCGCGTGCTTGCGGAACCAAGCCCGATAACACCAGCGGTTGAAATTCGCGAACGCCAGCAACACGACAGGGAATTCATTCGGTGGGCGCTGCACATCCGCCAGCGGATGCAGAAACGCGGCTGGCGCGTTCCGTTGCCTGATCTGATGCAGTGGGATCGGTTTTCATACGTTGCAGCACAGTGGTACGTTGACGCACTTGCCGATGATTTTGAGCGATGCAAGGAATTGCCGTTGAGTGTTGTGCGGTTCGTCCCAGAGCCGCACGGGTTCGCAAAGTTGTTTGATGAGAATCTTTCGACGTTCGAAGGGTTTATGAGTTTGGTTCGATCTTTTTGAAAAAGGGTTTTTGAAATGGTTTCGATTCTTGAAAAGTTGTCCATTCGCATTGGGCAACGGCAGCGGAAAAACGCGGCGACATGGTCGCAATTTGTGGGGGACGTTGTTGATGAAAAATTGAAGGACGCTGACGAAATTCTGGCTGGGCTCGATGTTTTGGGGAAGTCGCCTGAGGATTTGCAGGCGGCTTGCGGGCTGCTGATTCAGCGGCGTGAATGGGGTGGAGTTGCCAAGGCTGGCGATGCGGCTGAAGCCGAATATCCAAAGCTGACGCAACAGGCGGCCGATGCGGAAAAGGAACTTTCAAAGATGATTGAAAGGCATCACGCGAAATATGCGCCACTTGAATCGAAGATCTTTGCCGCAAGGGAATCGATTTCATCGGGTGCGGATGCAAAGCGACGATTGCTTGACACGTGTTCGGCAGAATCTGAATCGGCGGCAACTGCTGACGTTGATTTGCGGATTCAAGAATTGCAGGCCGCAAAGTCTGACGTTTCCCGGCGGCATAGGGATTGCGAAAGCTGGGTTCTCAATATCGATTCGCGTGGCGACTCGGCGGCGACTACTGACATGGCAAAACTGCCAGCGATGAGAGAAAAACTTGCGGGGCTCGAACATGAGCTCAAGACATTCAGTTCAAAGTTGCAGGCCCTTCAGGACGAGCGCGGCAAGGCTTCGGAAAGTTTGCTTCGTCCTGAAATGATTTAACATTGTTTCCCGTCCCGTCGCCCTTCGATGAAGACCGATAAAATCGGGGGGTGGCGGCGGCGGCTTTTTTTGGGAGGAAATGTTATGTTGGACCCGTCAACAAACGGACGAAAGCGAAACGGCACGTTCGACGCTGGGAATTCCCTCGGCAAGGGAAACCCTTATGCAGCACAAGTGGCTCGCCTGCGGGCTGTCATGCTCAAAAGTGTGACAGAAAAGAGCATGCGAGCGATCATTAATAAACTGGTTTCGCTGGCTGAGGCCGGTGATTTGGGGGCGATTAAGATCCTGATTTCGTACATCGGCAAGCCAGCTGAAGGGCCAATGGTCGCAGTGCAGGTGAATCAGGGCGTTGAGTCCGGTGGCGATCATTCGAGGCGGCAGAAGACTTTGGCATTGATCCGACGCATTCAATCACAACACAGCGGCGACTCGCCATCGCCATCAGGACCGCCATCGCCAGCGGTGCAGGCTTTGCTCGACATGATGGCCGCACGTCGGGCGACTGAGGCATCGGCGGATGATGACTGAATAACGCCAGGTTCTCCGCCCCCCTGGTCAGCGGAGTACCCCACACTTCTCTGGCAGGAAGAGAGAAAGTTTTGTTTGCAGGCACCATCCGTCACCAAACGGCGGTTTCGGACAACGAACGCAAAACATAGGGTGACAACGGATAAAATCCTGGACGCAAGGAAGCGAATACACTACACTGGACAAACGCGGGATAGGCTGATCCCTGACAAGCTGGCAAAGTCTTAGCCAGTTTCCCGCGTTCTCTTTTCAAGACATTTCACCAGAAAGACAGGTGAGAACATGGCATCGGTTGGCAAAGACTCTCAGGGTTATCGTATTCGATTCGTTCTGCCGGACGGAACACAAAAGACGATCAGACTTTCAGGGTTCAACAAATCGAAGTCTGAGGACATCGCCCGACACATCGAAGAGCTGATTGCAGCAAAAGCGGCTGGTTCAGCGATCGACAGACGAACCGCAAACTGGCTGGCAGACATCGGCCAAACTGTTCACGACAAGCTGAGCAACGCCGGATTGATCGAACAACGGGCATCGTCGTTGCTGGGTGAATTCGTGGCGGGTTACATCAAGGGGCTTCCGAACATTGAACCCGGAACGGTGATGAACCTCGGAACCTGCGAACGGAACCTGAATGATTTCTTCGGAGCTGACAGGCCGATGAGATCCATCACGGCGGCAGACGCAAGGGCGTTCCGATTGTGGTTGGAAGAACACGAGAAACAGGCAGAGAACACGTTGCGCAGACGCTGCGGACGCGCTCGCCAGTTCTTCAAAGCTGCGATCAAGGCAAAGCTGATCGATGAAAACCCGTTCGAAGGAATGGCGGTTACAGTGACCGGAAGCACGGACAAAGCACGGTTCATCACTGAGTCCGAATCGCAGAAGATCCTGAAAGCCTGCCCTGATCTGCAATGGCGGTTGATATTTTCATTGTGCCGCTACGGTGGAATGCGTTGTCCGTCTGAAATCCTATCGCTGACGTGGGAAAACGTCCTTTGGGATTCGTCCCGAGTCATCGTCACAAGCCCAAAAACGAAGCGATACAAGGGCCATGAGAACCGAGTGATTCCAATGTTCCCCGAACTGGCCAGCGTTCTGAATGAAGCCTACGAAGCGGCATTCGATCGGCTGGAAGATCCTTCGGCAGTTGTCAGCGGGGCAGTTGTGACGCGATACAGTTCTGCGGATCAAAACCTACGAACCACGTTTGAAAAGATCGTGAAGCGGGCGGGGCTGAAGCCATGGCCGAAGCCATTCCAGAACCTGCGGGCAACTCGCGAAACGGAACTGATGGAAATCTACCCGTCTCACGTTGTCGTTTCTTGGATCGGGCATTCTGAGAAAGTGGCCAGAATGCACTACCTGCAAACGACTGACGCGCACTTCGAAAAGGCGGTTCTTCTGAAGCCTGCCGTTTTGGTGGCCAGTTCAGAAACAGAAAAAGCAAACGTTCCCGGCGACACGGTGGCCAGCCAGGCCATCCACCAGGCCAGTGAGGGACGCGAAATGGTGAAAACTGGTAAACCGTCAAAAGCAAAGAGTCCCGAAAACACCAATGTTTTTCGGGACTCTGCGGATTTGTTCGCACATCTTCGGTGCGTAGAATTACCCCGTAGGGACTCGAACCCCAACTGACAGTGCCAGAAACTGTTGTGCTACCAATTACACCACGGAGTAATGAATGCCGGTCGACTCAAGGAGAGCTGACTGCTGGGCGGAATGTATCACTGCCGCCGAATTGTGTAAAGCGCTGGTTTTTTATCGGGCTCCAGTCTTTCACACACGGGATTTTGGCGATGTCCTCAACCGATGGCCGTTATGGCCACGACACAGTGAGAATTAAGAGAGTTCACGGCGATGGCTCGGAGGTATCATAATTTCGCGAGCGTCTGAAGCGGGACTACCAGAGATCGGACGTCGCCAATGGAATCCGACCTGGGACAGGTCGGACTACGTGGCAATGCACATTCAGTGTGCATTGCTGCGAAGAAAGTAGGGAGTTCAATCGTGAAGATGCTGAACAATTCCGTTCGGTGAATTGTCCGATCGACGTCTTTCGGCAAAAAATGCTGGTGAATTCACGATCTTATGAAGCCACCGTGAATCTGCAAGGCATTGGCACGACGCTTGCTTTTCACCAATCTCAGAGGTGGGCGTCGGCGTGGTGGGACCCGACGTTCGCAAAACTCTGCAGGGGTTTGTAGGAGGGAAGGTCAGGAAACTCGCCTGTTCCTGCTCACATGGGTGCGTGGCCCGAGCGGGAAGCTCCTGCTGTGAATTGCATTTCGGTGTGGTTCACAGTTGAAAAGGGGAAGGATTCGTCCTTCCCCTTTTCTTTTGGTGCTGCTGATCTTGCAACAACGTTTGCTGGTTGCAGACTTGGGACAAGTCTGCCTACGTAGCACGACCTGTCTCAGGTCGTGAACCACGGACACCGCCACATCGGATCGCTTGAGCGGGACGAACGCTGGCGGTTATAAGACCTGGAAATCCGAACATACTGAAGTCGATGGCGTTTACTCTTGCAACAACGTGTATTGGTTGCAGACTTGGGACAAGTCTGCCTACGCTATACGGCTTCATTTGCCATCTCTTCAAGAACCTCTGCGATCACCTGCAAACCTTCCATCAGCTCTTCCGACTTCACGTTGAGTGCAGGCAGAAGTCGGACAACTGTGTTGTTAGTTGCATTAATCAGAACGCCGCGTTCCATACACTTCGCAACGGCTGGCGTGGACGGAATACTGAGATCAATCCCAATCATCATGCCGCAGATACGTATTTCGCGGATGATTGGAAGTCGTTGCTGCAGTGTTTCAAGGTGAGTACGAACTTCTTCGGACAGTTGTTGAACGTGCTCCAGAAGACCTTCGCGTTCAATCGTCTCGCCGGTTGCCAGTCCTGCCGCCATCGCCAGTGAATTGCCGCCGAACGTGCTGGCATGCATTCCCGGTCGCAGGTCGGCTGCGAATTCGTCGCGACAGATCATCGCACCGCAGGCGACTCCTGCTGCCAGTCCTTTGGCCATCGTGATGACATCGGGCTGCACGCCGGTTTGCTGATAGCCAAACCAGGTTCCCGTTCTTCCCATACCGGTCTGGACTTCATCGAAAATTAACAACAGGCCGTGTTCGTCACACAGATCGCGGAGGCCCTGAAGAAACTCCGGATCGGGAATACGCACGCCGCCTTCGCCCTGTACAGGTTCAATCATGATGCCGCAGGTTTCGTTATCGATAAGACTGCGAACACCTTCAAGGTCATTCATTTTGGAATAGCGAAAGCCGGCCAGCATCGGGCCCAGACCTTCGTGGTATTTTGGCTGAGCTGTCGCCGTGAGTGCTCCGAACGTTCGGCCGTGAAAGCCGTGTTCGAAGGTGATGATGCGATAGCGTCCTTTTGCCGAACCGTGCAGTCGAGCCAGCTTGATGGCAGCTTCGTTAGCTTCGGCTCCGCTGTTGCAGAAGAACGCTTTGCCGAAGCCACGAGTACACAGAAATTCCGCGAAACGTCCTTGTTCTTCAGTGTACCAGGTGTTCGGGACGTGGATGAGTTTGGCGGCCTGTTCCTGAATGGCTTTTACGACGGCTGGCGGCGAATAGCCCAGGATATTGCAGCCCCAGCCGGGGAACAGGTCGAGATAACGCTGGCCGTCCGCGTCCCACACGTGTGAACCTTCGCCGCGCATGAGTGCTACGGGATAGCGGCGATAGTTCGGGATGACATATTCATCAAACAAGTCGATGATAGCCTGACTCTTTGACGTGGCGACCTGCGTCATTGAACGATCTCCGGAGCTAAATTAGGGCTAAGTGTGTGGAATTGATTCTTGAACTTGATGCGACACGAGTACTCTGATCGTGTCGAGTTGGTTCGTAGCGAAAGTCGTCAAGACTTTCGGATGCACCCTGAATCGCCGAAAGTCTTGAGGACTTTCGCTACGATCTTCGAGCGCGCGGCAACACGGACGAAGTTTAGTAGACACAACGAATCGTGCGAAGTTCAGCCGCGAATTCCCTGACGTTGACGTGTGAGATTCCCGATGTCCGATATTTCTCCATGTCCGGCTGAAGGGTCGAGGCTTCGGAACAGTCCCGAAATAAATTCCGGTATCCCGAGCGATGAATTGGTCGAAAAGTAAGGAGTCAGTTTACCCTGGGGCTCAGCAAGACACTGTCCTGCCTCTCGCCGAGGCTGCAAATCCCGCAGAGTCGTTTTCTCTGATCCGGCATATAGAAATAAGAATCGCTTGTTTTCAAGGCAAAACCCTGAGACAATTTGGGCACCAAAATCAGGCGGAATTTGTGTTGTATTATCAATCAAAAGGCACGATTCCGGCCAAAACGATGGCTCAACAACGAATTCAACCACCTGAATATCGCGGTTGAAAATCTGCCTATCGACATAAAATTAAGAGACTGTAACAACTGGTTTGGCCGCAACTATGCTGAATTCGCTTCGAGCCCTGACTACTGCAGCGTCCCGGTCTATGACCGTGGGCACGACAATTGTTGTCGTGAATGCTGTCGTCGCTTGCTCGCAATTCGCAGCCAGTTTTTCAGCCGCATCGGCTGGGTCAATTACGAATTTGAAATGCGCGGCCGCATCCAAACGGGTCATCCTGCCACTTTGCTGAACGTATCGAAATAGATGTGTGTCAGCGAATCAAGAGTGGCAAATTCGATGCGCACATACCGTTCCGGCCGGTTGTCGGAGAAAAAAAACCAGCGACAGAGCGTAAGCTCCATGGCACTCATCTTTCCCAAAGTAGACGTCACTCTCCGAGTGACGAAGGCCGCAAAACACGGCCCATGGCATTCATCACTCGGAGAGTGATGACTACTATAATCGCAAATCGAGTGCAATTGGGCTAACGCCTTGTCGCTCGCCAACACAGAACCTGATTAAGGATCATTTCCATGGAAGATATTCGCGGCAATCAGTATCCAGCTCCGTTTCGTCCATCTTACGGTGCCCCGGAAGCGAGCGGTTTATACGATCCTCGCAACGAACACGACAACTGCGGAGTCGGTTTCGTGGCGCATATCAAGGGCGTGAGAAGCCGCCAGATCGTCGATGATGCGGACCGCATTCTGCGCCACATGGATCACCGTGGAGCCTGCGGTTGCGAATCCAATACAGGCGACGGCGCTGGAATGCTGACCGCTTTGCCGCACAACTTCCTTGTGCGAGTTGCCAAAGAAGACATCAAGATCGATCTGCCAGCCGCTGGCAAGTATGGTGCTGGTATCGTATTCCTGCCACAGGACGAACAGCAGCGAGCGACGTGCAAAAAGACAGTTGAAGAATTCATTAACCAGCAGGGGCAGAAGTTGCTCGGCTGGCGCCCGCTACCGGTCGATTACGACGGTGCAGACATCGGCAACACAGCCCGCGCATGTGCTCCGTACATGGAAATGTTGTTCATTGGTGGTGCCGACGGTCTCGACAAAGATGCTCTTGAACGGCAACTATTCATCATTCGCAAGCTATCCAGTCACAAGCTGCGAAATAGCGACATGTCGCAGGCGCTGCTGTTTTATGTTTGCTCGCTATCGACCAAGCTGATCATCTACAAAGGCATGTTGACGTCGCATCAGGTTGTGCCGTTCTTCAAGGATCTGCAGGCTGCTGATTACGATACGCACCTGGCCATGGTGCATTCACGTTTCGCGACGAACACATTCCCAAGCTGGGACCGCGCTCAACCCCTGCGATTCATGTCGCACAACGGCGAAATCAATACCGTAAAGGGTAACTCCAACTGGATGTTCGCTCGCCAGGGCATGATGAAGAGCGAACTCTTTGGGGCAGAAATCGAAAAGTTGTTTCCGATCGTCGAACCACACACATCGGATTCCGGCTGTTTCGATAATGCGTTGGAAATGCTTTATCACTCCGGCCGTACGTTGCAGGAAGTTGTGATGATGATGGTGCCGGAAGCATGGCAGAATCATCAGACAATGCCCGAACACAAACGCGCATTCTATGAGTACTATTCAGCGCTGCAGGAGCCATGGGACGGGCCGGCATCGATCTCATTCACCGACGGCCATTTCATCGGTGCGACTCTCGACCGCAACGGTCTGCGCCCAAGCCGCTACTACGTCACGAAGGACGACAAGGTCGTGATGGCCAGCGAAGTCGGCGTGCTGGATATCGAACCAACGAATGTTGCGTACAAAGGCCGTTTGCAGCCAGGCCGCATGTTTCTGGTGGACTTCGAACAGGGTCGCATCATCGACGACGAAGAACTTAAGGCCGCCGTCGCGTCACACAATCCGTATCAGCAATGGGTTCAGGAACAGCGAATTCGTCTGGAAGAACTTCCAAAGAAGACACCGCCAGAACGGCTGACGGGCCAGGATCTGCTGAATCGCATGCAGGCGTTTGGATACACATCCGAAACGATGAACTTCATGCTGTTGCCGCTGATCAAGGCCGACAAAGATCCAATTGGCTCAATGGGCAACGATGCCGCGCTGGCGTGTCTGAGCGATCAGCCGCGCATGCTGTACGATTATTTCCATCAGCTCTTCGCGCAGGTGACAAATCCGCCGATCGATTCGATTCGCGAAGAAGTCATCATGTCGCTGGAATGCTACATCGGGCCGGAAGGCAATCTGCTGGATACCAAGGCCGAAAGCTGTCATCGTCTGGCGATCCCACATCCAATTTTGACGAACCATCAGATGGCCAATCTGAAGGGTGTGAATCATCGTGGCTGGAAGTGCCAGGTCATCGACATTACATATCCAAAATCCGAAGGTGCGGCTGGTCTGCGTCCGGCCCTGGATCGAATCTGTCAGGCAGCTCGCGATGCGATTCGCAATGGCTTCAGTCTGATCGTGTTGTCGGACCGCAAGATCAGCGGGGATCGAGTGCCTGTGAGTTCTCTCATGGCGACCGGTGCGGTCCATCATCACCTTGTGCGTCATGAAGAGCGAACTCAAATTGGTTTGCTTGTTGAATCCGGTGAAGCTCGCGAAGTGCATCACTTCTGCCTGCTGATCGGTTTCGGTGCCGATGCTGTGAATCCTTACCTGGCCTTGTATGCGTTGCGACAGGCTCGTCTTGACGGCAAGCTGACCGACGACTGGGACGACGACCGCATTATTGGCGCGTATCGTTCTGGTGTAGCCAACGGGATGTTGAAGGTCATGGCGAAAATGGGCATCTCGACGCTGCAAAGCTACAAGGGTGCTCAGATCTTCGAAGCGCTGGGCCTTGCGGATGACGTCGTGAATCTGTGCTTTGCCGGAACATCCAGCCGCATCAAAGGCGTGAACTTCGATGTGCTGGCCCTGGAAGCGTTGATGCGGCATCACATCGGTTTTCCGGAAAACCCGGACAGCATTTCTACCGAACTGCCGAATTCTGGTTTGTACTCGTGGCGTCGTCAGGGCGAAAAGCATGCCTGGAACCCACACACAATCGGACGCATTCAGCAGGCCGCTCGCACGGGTGACAAAGCCGCGTACAAGGACTTTTCGAAGCTGGTCAACGCCGAAACAACTCGCGCGTGCCATCTGCGTGGGTTACTGAAATTCCGCGCGGGCAAGGCTGTGCCGTTGGCTGAAGTGGAATCTGCGGCTGATATCGTGAAGCGATTCTGCACAGGTGCGATGTCTTACGGCTCCATCTCCGCCGAAGCGCATGAGACGATGGCGATCGCCATGAATCGCATGGGCGGCAAGAGCAACACTGGTGAAGGCGGCGAGCGTTACGATCGGTTCACGCCAGATGAAAACGGCGATTCACGTCGTTCGGCCATTAAGCAAGTCGCATCGGGTCGTTTTGGTGTGACGTCATGGTATTTAACAAACGCTGACGAATTGCAGATTAAGATTGCTCAAGGTGCGAAACCGGGGGAAGGCGGTGAATTGCCGGGTCACAAAGTCGATAAGACGATCGCGTCAACTCGCCTTTCAACTCCCGGCGTGGGCTTAATCAGTCCTCCGCCGCATCATGATATTTATTCGATTGAAGACTTGTCGCAGTTGATCTTCGACCTGAAAAACGCAAATCGTCGAGCTCGCATCAGCGTGAAGCTGGTCTCAGAAGTCGGCGTGGGCACGATCGCGTCCGGCGTTGCCAAAGGACATTCGGACAACATTCTGATTTCCGGTTTCGAAGGCGGCACCGGTGCGTCTCCGCTCACCAGCATCAAACATGCGGGATTGCCGTGGGAACTGGGCATCGCGGAAACTCATCAGACGCTTGTCATGAACGACCTTCGCAGTCGTGTTCGTCTTCAAACCGACGGACAATTGAAGACCGGTCGTGACGTTGTGGTCGCAACGATGCTGGGTGCGGAAGAATACGGTTTCGCAACAGCACCGCTGATCACTTTGGGCTGTATCATGATGCGAAAGTGTCACCTGAATACATGCCCGGTCGGTATTGCGACTCAGGACCCGATTCTTCGCCAGAAGTTCCAGGGCAAGCCGGAGCATGTTGTTAATTATCTGTTTATGGTCGCTGAGGAAACTCGGGAGATCATGGCTGAGCTGGGCTTCCGCACGATCAACGAAATGGTCGGTCGAGTGGACATGCTGGAACTCGACAGCAGCGTGACTCACTGGAAGGCTCGCAATCTGGATCTGTCTCCGATTCTGACACCAGCGAAAAAGCCTCACGCGAACGTGCAGACCTATTGCACGATCGATCAGGACCATTCGCTGGATTCCGTCCGCGATATGGAGTTGCTGAAGAAGTGCGAACCAGCATTGAAGGATAAGAAGCATGTTCGCATTGATACGACGATTCAGAACATCGACCGTGCGTTCGGTACGATCCTCAGCAACGAAGTGAGTCGTGCTCACGGCATGAATGGTTTGCCGATGGATACGATTCATATTAAGGCGAAAGGTTCTGCTGGTCAAAGTGTCGGAGCCTGGCTGGCTCACGGCGTGACGATCGAAATCGAAGGCGATGCGAATGACTACGCCGGCAAGGGACTTTCCGGGGGCCGCTTGATTGTGTATCCACCAAAGGAAGTTGATTTTGCGGCTGAAGAGAACATCATCATCGGCAACGTGGCTTTGTACGGAGCGACTTCGGGCGAAGCGTATTTCCGAGGCATCGCGGCAGAACGGTTCTGCGTACGTAATTCCGGAGCGACAGCCGTCATCGAAGGTTGTGGAGATCACGGTCTGGAATACATGACCGGCGGCCGTGCCGTGGTGCTTGGTTCCACTGGTCGCAACTTTGCGGCCGGGATGTCCGGCGGCGTGGCGTACGTTTACGACCCGGATGGCAAGTTCCTTGTGAATTGCAATCTGGGAATGGTGGAACTGGAAAAAGTGACCGAAGAGGCTGACGTTGAAGATCTGAAGACGCTGGTGGAAAACCATCATCGCTACACAGGTTCCGCTGTCGCCAAGAACATCATGGACCACTGGAAGAAGTCGCTGACGCAGTTCCACAAAGTGATGCCAGTTGATTACAAGCGTGCGTTGAAGGAACTGGCTGCGGAGCAGTTGGCCAAGGCGTAGGTTTGCTGACAATTTAAGCCGTACGCGCTCGCGTCGGGCTCGACGTCGCCCACAAAAGCCGAACGCGCTCGCGTCGGGCCATTCGTCGTGTCGTCGTAGCAAGTCCAAGCCATATCGTATCGTAGTGAATACTCAAAATGAACGACTTCGTAACGGTCATGTTCACTTGGACAACGTACGGCACATGGCTCCCTGGCGACGCTCGAGGATGGGAAAAACGCATTAACGGTGCTCAAATGCCGTCGGAAGCATTGGAAGAATGGTGCCGTAGCAAAATGTCTGGAGAAGCAGTATTGCTGCGGCCGCACGATCGAAATTCGGTGGAAATGGCTTGTCAAAGTCATTGTGAATTCCGCAAATGGAAATTGCTTGCGGTGAATGCCAGAACGAATCATGTGCATGTTGTCGCAGTTGTCGATGTCGCACCGGAAAAGGCCCGGGATCAACTGAAAGCGAACTCTATTCAGTGGTTGAGACGACAACTCCAGCCACTGATTCGTGATCGAACATGGACCAGAGGCGGTGACTGCGATGTTCTTGAAACGGAAGATGCAGTGACAGCCGCGGTAAAGTATGTGGTGGAAGGGCAGGACTAAACTGCAACGTTGCACGTGGATGCGGGGCAGGACGGGCCCGACGCTACCGCGTACGGCTTTAGTCATGATTCAAATTTATTCGCCATTCGCGATGCAATCAGCCCGGCGACATATCCGCCTTTGAAGCCGGCGTCGATGTTGACGGATACCACATTCGACGCACAACACGTCAGCATCGACAGCATGGCCGTGATACCATTCAACGATGCCCCGTAACCCACTGACGTCGGCACACCGATCACCGGACATGGCACATAACCACCGACCACAGATGGTAGTGCGGCTTCCATTCCAGCGACACAGACGATCACGGCAGCCTGCTGAAGCTTTGGCACGTGTCGCGGCAACCGATGCGGTCCCGCGACTCCGGCGTCCTGGATGAGTTCACAATCAATGCGCATCCAACGCAGGGTTTCCATGGCTTCTTCAGCCACATGTCGATCGCTGCTGCCCGCGGTGATCACGATCACCGGACCGCCTTTTGAGACCGGATTTTCGCACGGCTGATGTAATCGAATGGTGCGAGCGGTGTCGTTGCGAATCACGTTCTCAAATTCCGCCTGAATTGTTTTCACTTGATCCGGCCGAATCCGAGTGACCAGGCTGTCCTGTCCGGCTTGCTGTTGGGCCTGCAGTATTCTCAGAATCATCTTCGTCGATTTCCCTTCGCCAAAGATGACTTCAGGAAAGCCGCAGCGACTTTCCCGCTGCAGGTCGATATCCACGCCGTCAATTTGAACCGAATCCGGCGGTGCTGAATTCGACAACTGCTGAACGGCGAGTTCAAGCTGAGACGCATCGGGATACAGCGCAGAGAGCGCGGTGCGGAGGTCGGCGATGGACGGTGAAACAGAGCGATCGGTCATGTTCTTACTTCGTTCTTACTTCGTTCTTACTTCGTTCTTACTTCGTTCTTACTTCGTTCTTACTTCGTTCTTACTTCGTTCTTACTTCGTTCTTACTTCGTTCTTACTTCGTTCTTACTTCGTTCTTACTTCGTTCTTACTTCAACACTTGTTTCAATCCCGCAGCTTTCGCCGCTTGTTCCGGGTCTTCGAACGGCAACGCTTTCAGAAACGCCACAAGATCTTCAATCTGTGAATCGTTCAGATGACCTGTCACGCCATGCTGGTCTTTCGGATTGAATGTCGTCAAGACGTCCTTCAACGTCGCCGCCTTGCCGTGATGCAAATACGGAGCAGAACGATAGACGCTAAGCAGCGTAGGTGTATCGTATGCTGGTTCCATCAATTCAGTCGGATCATCGTGCCCGGTGCCGACATCGTGTCGCAGGATCTCAGCCGTAGGTCGAGGCTGCGAATCAGACATGATCGGACCTGAGTGACACGTCGCGCATTTCGTTTCGGCAGAAAAGAAGAGCTGCTGACCACGTTTGGCAGAATCCGACAGGCCCGACTTTGCAAAGGGACTTAGTGAATACTTGTGCGAATTGGTGTACGCCGCCAAAGCGTCCAGTGGCTTGCTTTGACCGCTGAATGGTTCGCCGAGAGCATCCGGAAGACGGCTACGCAGCAGACCCTGTCCCTGCATGAGTTTTCCCTGAATCGTGTGTTCGAAGTCCTGAACTTCGTCGCGATCTGCGGACCAGTGAACGGGATGAGTCCATGACAAACCGGCCAGCGGCTGCGTATTGCGAAGACCTTCTGGCTGTTGCCACGTACGACCGTCGGCATCACCGTCCGGATGACAGCTTGCACAGGAAATCCAACTCCGAGCAGACATGGGCTGCAGTGCGGTGTAGAACAGTTTCTTGCCAAGCAGCAATTCATCGCTGAGCGGGCACTTTGTCACCTCAACCCGGCCAATTTCTTTGCCATCGGGAATCTGTAACGCGACCACTTCGAAATCTAATGCGTTGTACACGAGTACCGACTGACCATCCGGCGTAAATCGCACAGCACGGGGATTGTTTCCAAGTCGGACGCTTCTTTCAAATTCCAGTTCCGCATAATCATCACCCACAATGCGAGCGACGAACATATCGTTTGTGCCGGCGAACACGACGCACAATCGTTTGCCGTCCGGAGACAAATCGCAGTCCCACGAATTTGCGGTGACTCGCACATTTTGAAACGAATCCATTGGAACTCGCGACCGCGTGCCGGCCTTTTTCCCCGTTAACCGCGCGATGGAGACATACGGGAAGATAGACCCACTGCCGTGCGATGCGGTAACACGCGAACGAATGTGAGTGAAGTAGGCTTTTTGATCATCGGGTGCCAACACAACCTGACGAGCAAGATTGTCGGTCGATGCCCCTTCGAATGTCTGTTGAAGGGCACCGTCAGTGGTGGAGAGTTTATTCAGGCGTGACGTCAGATATTCAGTGGCAATCAGAAAACTATCATCGCGGCTGATGGAAAGACCTCGCGGCATCGGGCCAGCCTGCCATGAGGCGACAACAGTTCCAGCAGCAACATCAATCTGAACCACCTGCCCTGGAAATTCCAGCGTTGCAAACAGCTTGCTGCCGTCTTGATTGCTAACAACGCCATAGGGTTCGTCGAATACCGTGATTCGCCGTTCGACCTTGCCACTGTCAGCATTCACGATTGTGATGTTATCGTCGCCATAAACGCAGCAGGCCAGCTGATGCGTCTTACCGATCCACGCCACGCCTTCCGGATGTGAACCAACAGCCACTTCATGTTGCACCTTCAGTTCCGGCCAGCTGAAAACCGTCACAGTGCCGCTGTCACGATTCGAACAGGCAACCAGCGATCCGTCGCCGCTGAAGTTCATCAAGCCAGCGGAACGAGTTTGAGCTGAAGCGGAGTCTCGTGAAAAGAACGCAAGGAAAACGGCGATAACGAATATTCGAATTGTGTTCATGAGATTCTCGGCGTTTAAGATCATTGGTTTCGTAGGGAGTGTGAAGCGTATCGAAACACACGACAACAGCAATCGTCACGATTTCCAACTTGGGTTTGAAACATCTGTTCTAAGACTCAAACAAAACCCAACAGACGGAGTTTTGAGTTTGTGACCTATATTCAAAACCCGTGCAAGTCACGCACTTGTGGCAAGCTTTGAGTTTTGATAAATTCTGCTGCCAGTTTTAAGTATCCCCAAAACCCTGAGGTGTGTTAACTCAACCTGAGTCTGGGATACCAACGTTCGTCGAATTGATATACTTGAGGTATGAATACTGTTTACATCGAAACATCGATTGTCAGCTATCTGCGTCAACGGCCAAGTTCGCAGGTAGTAATGGCTGGTCACCAATTGCTTACTCGCAAATGGTGGGATACCGAACGAACCAACTACGAACTTGTTGTGTCCCAATACGTTCTCGACGAGGCTTTTGCTGGCGACCCCGTACTGGCCGCTGAACGGCTGCAATCGCTGCATAGGATTCAGCTTCTTCCGGATGCTCCTGAAATCACACGAATAGCGGGCGAGATCATGTCTCGGGCAATTCTGCCCGCAAAAGCCCAGGTTGACGCATTACACATCGCCTCAGTTGCCCATCATCGAATACAATAGCTATTGACTTGGAACTGCAAGCACATCGCGAATGCCAAAATTTTGCCACGCATTCATCAAGTTCTTTTCGACGCCGGAGTTCCGATTCCTGTGATTTGCACACCAGAGGAGTTACTCGGAGATGATTCAGAAATCGAAGACTGAGACCCCGATCGAAGAGATTCACCGCATCCGTCGCGAAATATCCGACCGATTTGGTGGTGACATCGCTGCCATTGCTGCCATTGCTGCGGATGCCGCTCGTCGAGCACGGGAATCGGCTCGACCGATGTGGCAACCAAAGACGACGAACGTTGAGATGCAACGGAGCGGCAGTGGCGACGTTTCCGATGAAGGCGAGTCAACTCCGGCCGCACGCTGATCGCTACCGATGTCGCCGGGGCCAGCCAAATAGTCTTCGTTCAAAAATAAGCTTTGTGAAGCGACCTTGTCTGCCGAGTCTCTGGATGCAACGCGTGCATTCCGTGATCGAAACCATTTTTGCATTTTCCGGACATGTCGTCAGTCTGCAAAGCCGGACGAACTCCTGCCCTCCTTTCGACCGAAACGTCCGGCCACCGCCCCATTGGTCGTGACAGACCATCACTGCGGGCGTATCATTTGTGGCAAGTCGATTTTTGCAGTCGCAATGATTCCGCACTGACCAATATCACACGCGGCTCCACAAAGCGGAAAAGTTCAACGCCGCATCTATCCGTCCGCTAATCGCCTGCCGCATAGATCGCAATTCGTTATGTGGCAAAGCTTTTCAGCCCCCTTTGGCCCGGAGCCCTTTCAGGAACCAAATGTTATTCCCCTTGACCATCCTTTTGGCAATCGTGATGGTGTCAATACTGGGGCACTGGTGGACCTGGCCGGGCCTCGATGAATGGATATGTCGGAATGTCAAATGGATGGACGTTTCTGCAAATCGCGCCTCCCTCCAGATGCACAAGTCGGCAGTGAATCGCGCGATCAATCGATACAATACGACAAGCGGTCAGAGCGTTGAATTCCTTCGTCTTGCCAGACCACCGTTGCTGCTGTTTCTCAGACGCTTCACATTAATTCGCAGCAAAACCTGGGCGCTGGTCAGGACAACATCCGGCGAGAAGCGTATATTCCTGAAAGGTTGGTTCACGTCTGACTCGGCGGTCCCCGAGTTTTTCGATCCCTAAAGAAGATGCCCAGCCCAGACGGAACACTGTTCGCTGGCGACGGCCCGCAATATGAATCACTTTTCAGGATTTTTTTTCACCGACAGCCCACACTGTCCATGGGCGCATAACACATAAGGCTATGACTTCGCGAGTGCGTACGAATGCCTCGGCGGAAGATTGATGGTCGAGCGGAGTGGGCTTGTTGCGGTGCGAGCCAGCCGAGCCGAAGCTCGTCGATCTTCGGACGGCGGGATTTGTTCAAGAAGCCCGGTGGTTGCACGACTCCCGGTGGCGTATGGGAAAAGCAATTTCAGGAGGCTGCGTCTAGGCGATTTCTGTAGGTCCTCCTTGCCGAGGAGGATATTTCCCAATTGCCGCAAGGCGAACCGTGAGCGGGTTGTCGCAGGGCACAACAAAATGCGGTGCCGTGTTCTCCGGCGACATGATTTTGGAGTCGAAACTTGTCTGGTCGCTGGTCGCAGCGGGGCTGCGAAGTCCTTTCCGGCAGATAGGACCTACTGAACAGCATCGCTGCACACTCTACGATCTCTGCGCCTTCACAACCGCCAGAATTTCGTCGCCCACTTCTTCAATCGACTTTAACGCCCCGTCATCGTTGAGCCCATGAACAGTGCGCCAGTCGAGGCGGCTGTGGGAGAGGGCGAGGTAGCAACGGCGGACTTTTTCGAGATACGGCAGATCTGATTCCTGCAGGTCGGCTTCCTGAGTCGTGTAGTCTCGGGCGGCTTTGCGAGATACCAGTTCGCGGCTCATCTGCGATGACATGTCGATCAAAATGGTGAGTGTTGGTCGAGGCAATGCGAAGACTTCGAATTCAATTTTTTCGATCCATTCAATCAACGCAATGCTCGCTTCGCCTTCGAGTTTCGCAGATTGATGGGCAAGATTCGATCCTACGAAGCGGTCGAGCACGATGATGTCGTTTTCTTCCATCAGACGCATCAACAGCGAACGCGATTCATAGCGATCTCCCGCATACAACACAGCGGCAAGTTGCGGATGAACTTCATTCAACGCACCGAAGCGACCATTCAGAAAGTCGCCGATGGCTGAGCCAAATGTTGTTGCCGAGTATCGTGGAAACTGCAACGTATCGACTTTAAGTCCCATGTCGCGGAGTGATGAAACAAGTCGGCCCGCTTGAGTGCCCTTGCCAGCTCCATCGATACCTTCGATGGCGATCAGCGTGGCCATGCATGAACTCCTGAATTCGGTGTTCCAAGTTGAATGAGACTCATGTGTTCCTCGTCCGGCGAGCGGAGTGGCGTCAGCCCTCCGGTACAATTTTCTTCATCTTCCGCGATTCGAATTTCGTCATCCACCGACAACATTCCGCTTGTCCGCTGCGATTCATTGGTCATTGGAATTCGGACGTCCGATATTCGTTCAGCAATCACGCCTTCGCGATTCGCCGAAACAGCGCGGCATGTGACGAACTTGCCGAGATCATCAATCGTTCCGGGAACTTCCACCGGCATGTACCAGCGGTCAGAGCCGCGGACATAACCGGGCCGGATTTCTGATTCACGTTCGGCGAGAACTTCCAGGAGCGGTGGTTCCGCCATGCGGCCAGAGATGTCTTGTACCCGGGGGCTGAGGCCGCTCGGCTCGCCGGAATAAAGACGCACGTGACTCAGATAAAACTGTTCGGCAAGCTCACGTTCAAGATCACCCAAAATATACACACGTTCTTTGATCACTTCCGGAGGCACTTGATCTGGCATCGTTGCCGCTGGTGTTCCGTCGCGGCGACTAAACGGGAACACATGCACCTTCATGAATCGAGCTTTGCGGCATGTCTCCAGCGTCTCGTCAAATTCCGCATCGGTCTCACCCGGAAAGCCGACGATGATATCCGTGCTGAACGCAGGATCGTTGCCCAGCATGTCGCGGATCTGATCGAGCCGATCTAGAAATCGTTCGACACGATAGCGGCGGCGCATACGAGTCAGCACGCCATTGCTGCCGCTTTGCAGAGCCGGATGAAACTGCGGACACAGATGTTCGCAGTCACCCGCGGCTTTGATAAAGTCGTCGTTGACTTCGACAGTTTCGATACTCGACAACCGCATACGCCAATCGCCGGGAATGCGATCCAGACGACGCAGCAAGTCCCACAAACGCTCGGGCTTGTCGCCAGATTGCAGGTTGTTTGTATCGACGCCAAAATGTCCCATGTGAATACCGCTGATCACGATTTCGTGGTATCCATGGTCGATCAACGCGCGGATTTCGTCTTCGATATCAATCGGCCGCCGACTGCGAAGTCCCGGACGCACCGTTGGAATGATGCAGTACGAACATTTCAGAATGCAACCGTCCTGAATTTTAACAAACGCTCGCTGGTGCCCTTCGAAGTCGCTGATTCCATTTGGCATATCGACAATGCCAAAACGTCCGAGCACATCCGGAAGTTCACGTTTGTCGGTGACAACTTCGATCACGTTCGGCAGTTCGGAAACAGCTCGCGGATCGCGAGTCGCATAACAACCCATCACGATTGTTTTTGTGCCGGGGTTTTGCCGCGATAGTTGTCGAATGATTTGTCGAGATTTCGAATCGCCGGTATTCGTGACGGTACACGTATTCACCACGCACAAGTCCGCGTATTCGCCATCGTTCGCTTCTCGAAAGCCGCCTTGCAGCAGAGCTTCGCGAACGATTTGAGTTTCATACTGATTAACTTTGCAGCCTAGGGTAACAAGGCGGCAGGTTCGAAGTTGGGACATTGTGAGACGCATCAGCAGGGCAATTTAAATGTAGGACAGGTCTCCAGACCCGTGCCGACCTAAAATGATTCGTGCCAGAACGGGACTGGAGTCCCATCTTGCTTCGGTACCGCGTAGGTTGGACATTCTCGCCCGTCGTTTCCCGTCAGAACACCGGGCCATTCGTGAATTCTCAGGAATTGAGTAATTTCAGTCCGAGAAGTCTGCCCCAGCAGGCGATCCCGCCAGTCCAATTGGGCTCAATCGCTTGTTCTTAAAACAGCTTTGCAACGTCGATCGTCCAGTCCCCGAACAAGTCCGGTGCAGACAATCGATCCTTCACGGTGAAGACGCGAATCGCCGTCTCGCTTCGGAATTCCACGACGTGCTTCTGTTTGGGATCAACAATCCACACGACCTGACAACCTGCCTCAATCCATGCCAACGCTTTTGCCTGCACTTCCGAATCAGTGTCTGACGGTGACACAACTTCAGCGACCATTTCCGGGCAGCCAGGCCAATATCCTTTGACGGAACCGATTTCATCAATTCTCGCCTGAGTGACAAACGCTAGATCAGATGCACGGACTGTATCGGGATTGCGAGCGATCAAAAAACCGGTTTCTGCCGCGCAGACGACACCCAGATTGTTTTCTTCCACGTGTCTCGCGATCCGCCAGGTCAGTCTGAGCGTGATCGATCCATGCTCAAATCCAGCAGGACTCATGCGAATCAATTCTCCTTCGACAAGTTCCGCTCTGCCTGCGGTTGATGACATCGCGTAGAGCGTTTCGGCAGATAAAGGTTGAGTTGTGATCGACATGATTCTTGATCCGATTCCAATTATCTGCGATAGTGAATGGATATCAGGATACACGAATTTGGCCGTACGTTCCACTTTCTTTTCCTTGGAGCATTGATACGCAGGTTGCCTCGACTTCTGCACGTGCCAGGTGACTAGCGAGATTGCGGGATAATGACATGTCGTCGTCCGGTCAGCCAGAAGAGAATTCATCGCAGATAATGGGCGAACGCATCGAATCCCTGGATGATCCGCGTCTGGAAGTTTTTCGCAATTTGAAAGCGAAAAACGCCGTTCGCGATGCGCGACTATTTGTTGCTGAAGGGGCGACGGTCGTCGAACGCGTGCTGCGCAGTGGATTGGATGTGCAGAGTGTGCTTGTCAGTGATCGCAAGTTTGCGAAATGTGAACCGTTCCTGCGGCCGGATGTACGTGTCTATCGGCTGCGTTCAGAACTCGCGAACGAGCTTGTCGGATTCGACTTTCACTGTGGCGTGATGGCGAGTGCCGTGCGTCCCGCTGCACCGAAGCCGGAACAATGGATTCCACCCAGCGGCCCGGCGTTAATCATCGCTGCCGATCGAGTTGTCGATCCAGAAAACGTTGGCGCGCTCATTCGCATTGGTTCGGCTTTCGGTGCAAGTGGCGTCATCTTTGGCAAGGGATCTGTCGATCCATTTTCCCGCCGCGTGCTGCGCGTTTCGATGGGCAACGTTCTGTTCATGCCAATTGCTGAAACTGATGATTTGTCTGCCACGCTGTCTGATCTGAGTGGCCAACGCGAGTTTCGGATTTGCGGCACGGTGCTGAATCACCACGCAATTGATCTGAACACATTTACGTTTCCTGACCGAACGGTTTTGGTCTTCGGTAATGAATTCGACGGCATCTCCGACAGCGTGCGCAACGTCCTCACTGAACGACTGACGATTTCGATGTTTAACGGCACAGATTCGCTTAACGTGGCAATCTCCGCCGGGATATTCTGTCATCAATACCGAGCCCAGGTGGGCACGAATTCAAATGTCTGAGATCACAGAGCAGATTCTGTTTTCCGGTCGATCGACAGATTTAAGCGACCAAGAGTCATTCAAGTGCCCATCCGATTCTGTCGAAAATACTGGTATTGTTCAATTTGACGCCCAGGTTCGATTGATAAAATCCCTTCCGCTGACCGGACAACCGGAGGTGGGAGTTGATTTCGCAGATGCCTATGGCGTTTACGTGATCAGGTCTCCGCCGCATTGCCACGGAAGGCATAAGTCACATGATCGAATTCAGCTCGAAATCCAGCCTGATTCGCTGCTTCGCACTGATCTTCATTCTCAAGTCGATGTGCGCAGTTTCGGCACAAGGCGTGCCGGACAAACGCACACCAAGTCGGCCAGCGGCAGTTTTTGCCGGTCCCTCAGATTGGCTGACCACGTCAGACGATTCTCTGTCGGTGACGGCAATGAGCGAATCCGAAGCACTGTCGGGAATCATTCGGCTATCAGATGACTCCGGAACGCCAGCCGACGCAGAATCTACTGACGAGCAGTCTCCAGGTTTTGATGTAAAATCATTTGATTCGGAATTCAGCCGACTGCAAAAGCGGATCGATCAGTTGGAATCAGCTGAGAAGAAGCGCACGGAATCGGACAAAAAGAAGAAGGAAGACGAAACAAAAAAAGCCGAAGGCTGGCAGGATATGTCCACGGACAAATGGACCGTCAAGCTCGGCGGACATATCCAGCTGGACTATATTAACTGGGCGAATGCGGATCCCGCTATCGCGGGAACTGAGGACTATTTTGAATTCCGTCGTCTGCGGCTTGTGGCGGATGGGACGGGATACGGCCAGCTCGATTTTCGCCTGCAGATGACGCTTGAACCGGAGTCGGTGGGAACAAGCCCCCCGGGAACAGTGACTTCGCCAAATGTAAAAGATGCCTATTTCTCTATGAATGAAATCCCCGGCCTGGGTCGAATTCGCATCGGGAATTTCTTCGTGCCGTTCAGCCTGGAACAGGTCACAAACGATACGAATAACATCTTTATGGAACGGTCCATTCCTTCGCAGGGAATTTTTGCGGCCGATCGTGAAGTCGGAATCGCATTGTACAACTGCACAGACGACCAAAGTGTCACCTGGGCCACGGGAGCCTTTTTCGACAGTGTTAGTGAAGGGCTGAAGGAGCGAATTGACGACAATCAGGGCTATCGCGTTTCCGGCCGAATGACATGGACTCCTTTCTATGACGAACCGTCCAACGGCCGGTACTTGATTCACACGGGAATTGGTGTGCTGCATACGGGTGATCAGGACAAACGAATCAGCTTTCGTGCCCGTCCGCAGATTAGTGAAGGTCCACGCCTGATTGACAGTGGCAACCTCGCTGCCAATTCGAACACGACGGGAAATCTGGAGTTTGCGGCAGTGATGGGGCCAGTCACTTTGCAGAGTGAATGGTTCGCGTCCAATGTGAATATGGTGGGAGGCGGTTCACAAAATGTCACCGGCGGATACGCTCATCTCAGTTACTTCCTGACGGGCGAGAACCGAATCTACGAACGTTTTGGCCAGCATGGAGCTCAGTTTGGCCGCAATGTCCCGACGTCAAATTTCTTTATCGTCCCCGGTGCAATCAGCCCAGGTGCCTGGGAAGTTAAGACGCGGTATTCGAATCTCAGTCTCGATTCGGTTAATCGAGGCCGGTACAACGATCTGACAACAGGGTTCAATTGGTATTTGAACGATCGCACACGCGTTATGTTCGACTGGATCCATCCGGTGACGACGTCTCAGACAACGTACGGTGCGACTCAATCTGACTTGTTGGCAATGCGATTTGATGTGAACTGGTGATTGATTTTTGATTGTTGATTTCAGATGTTTGATTTCAAATTTGACAACCGATGCCAAGCGAGTCAGGGCAATGACACACCAAACGGAAACTGATGAAGAAGACCGTCACAAAGACCGTGCCGTCTTTCAAATGGGTCGTCAAAGAACTGTGCTCTGCATGCACGGCGAGCTGCGATCGGGTGTCGCTCCCGGAAGGCACGCCTGAGCCGCCGCGTCCAACGACGGAGGGACTTACATTTCTTTGATTCTTGTCGTGGTGCAGTTTGTCGCTGCTTTTCGAGTTTCTTCTGCTTAGCCTGTGCAGGGGGCGGTGTAGTAACGGGAGCATGTGATTTATTAACAGGCACAAATATTTCATATTTTGAAACAATGATGAAACAATTTCTCTAGCAAAACTGATTGCGGCTCGCGTATATTCTCCGCAGCCGTGAGTTTTGCTACTTTAAGAAAGCATACTAACGATACGAAAGCTGCTGAGATCGCCATGTCATTTTGTGCCAAAACCCATCCAAACCCTTACCAGGATGCAACTTGCTTGCAGATGGTGTGTTCGCGTTTGGCGATGATGGCAGCAATTTGTCTGGTAGCAGCAACGTGGCCGTCAACTGCTGTGGCGTCTTGCGGTAACTATCTGTTTCGCCACGGCAAGCCCGTCGATGACAAGTTTTCAGCCATGAGCGATCACCATCATGCTGGAAATCATGAAAGCGAAACGAATCAGACTCCGCGCGAATTGCCAGTGCCACCGTGCCATGGGCCAAATTGTTCGGGTAATCCGATCCCTTTGATTCCGGTCCCGGTCGCTCCAACCAGTTTGGTTCGAGGATTCGACCAAGCCGCAATTTTGGAATCTCTCGCCCAAACGCCGACACCTCGGCGTGCGATTGAGATTCCAACGTCAGAACGAGGTGCCTGCTTTGTGCCCTCGTCTATCTTCCGCCCGCCGATCGTGTGAGCTTCGCTCTGCGAGCCCCGTTGCGCTGACTAAACGCCTGAATTCAATGTGCTATAAGTCTGCGCGGCGATTCTGCACGCTGCAAATGCTGCAGTCTGGGTTTGCCGTCGATGGTGCCGCTCAAGACTGATTCGAAATCCTGGGCGATGAAGCAGTCGAAAAGTGAAAGAACGATCACAACCCGACGCGTCAGCGATGGATTCGTGGGCACGCGGCCGAACTGCCAGGTAATTGTCTCGAAACAATAAGCGGGTTTGCAAAATGTATGATGGACTTCCAGTCCGTCATTTTTCGGACGGACTAGAAGTCCATCCTACGGCGAATTACAGAAATTATTTCAGGACAAATCCAAAAACTCAATCCCTCACTTACGTTTCGGGTTGTGATAGATGGAAACGCTGCGTTCCAATTTAAGCATCTCAACGCGTTTTATCGCATGAGTCGATTCACGATTTGTATATCTTCCGCCGCAATTGCGGTGGTTCATTTTAGTTCTTTTCTGAGTCTTATTCTGGTGAAGGATCTTTCCCATGAAAAATCTGAAACGTAGTTCAAGAGGTTTCACTCTTATCGAATTGCTCGTCGTGATCGCGATCATTGCGATCCTGATTGCTCTACTGCTGCCAGCCGTGCAACAAGCCCGCGAAGCGGCTCGTCGTACTCAGTGCAAAAATAATCTGAAACAGTTGGGACTGGCAATGCACAACTATGAATCTGCGTTCAGCCGTTTTCCATCATCAGGTCAGGGTCTTGGCAGCGGTCCGCTCGGCCAGAACTTCGATCGCCAGTCGTTCTTTACGCATGTGCTGCCATTCATCGAACAAGCCAACATCACGGCGAAATTTGACTTTGGGTCTTATTACAATCAGACCGCTCAGAACATTGCTGCTACGAAGATTTCGATACCCGGCTATTTGTGTCCTTCCGCTTCTCTTCGTAATGGCGACGTGGACTCACAAGGTTTCGGTGCTATCGACTACGGTGCCACGATTCATACGAACATCAGCCCAGTCACCGGATTGCCCGACAGCGCATTCATGGTTCATGGAGGTTTGCGTTGGGAGTGTACGAAAATGGGCCAGATTACTGATGGACTCAGCAATACGATGGCTTTGGGCGAAGATGTTGGTCGCAATGACAAAATGAAATCGTTGTATGACGACCCTGTTGTTCCCGGCGTTAAACGGTCTCATTGGCGATGGGCGGAACCGGACAATGCTTTCGGTGTTTCGTTCACTCCGAATTTTCATCGCAATCCATTCGGTGGTCCGGCCACTTGCACCTGGGATAATATGAATTGCGGGCCAAACGATGAATTGTTTAGCTTTCATACTGGAGGTTGTCATGCCTTGTTTTGCGATGGACATGTCCAGTTCCTCTCAGACAGTATCGACTTTCACGTCCTGCGTGCCATCGTTTCTGCGGCAGAAGGTGAAGTGACTGGCGAGTTTTAGCATCACTCGCCGCGATCCATTCGTATAGCTTTGGATTCCTGTTTCCGATCCTTCATATGCTTGAACCACAGCGTCTCTTTATTACGGCCTGTGGTTCAGGACGCAGTTCGACGCACAAGATTCACTATAGGCAGAAAGCAAAACGCATGCTTAGATTCATTTCACAGTTCAATGCGATCGCGGTATTGAGCTGCATCGTCATGGACCTGATTTCCTCCAGGTCTCTTGCTCAGGATTTTGGGTTGCCAGGTTTGCGTTTGGAAAGTAAGGAGTTCTTTCTTAGGCAGAAATCAGAGTTGGCTGCGATGAAAGAAGGAACGGTGACGTTTACGGTGCAGCAAAAGGTGAGACTGGACCAGATCCCTGAAGGTGCAAAAGAAGTCTTGATTTGGATCGCAATTCCCTCCGACGAAGTGCATCAAAAGGTCTTAAGCCTCAACGAAAATTCAGTTCCCGATGATTATAAAATTGTGCAGGATAAGGACAGACCCGGTAAGTTTCTCTATTCTCGAATTACAAATCCAAAAACAACGGAGCTTGACTTCCTGCTTGAATACACCTTTTCACGAGCAGCAGTTTACACTCAAATCGATCCCGAACATGTTCGGCCTCTGTCAGGGTTGGAGCGATCGATGTTGTCTGAGCACCTTGCGAAGGATGCACTGCACATGGCAGTGACCAGCAAAGTTCAGTCAATTGCAGATGAAGTCTGCGGGCAGGAGACAAATATCGCTACACAGGCGATACAGATCATGAAATATATTGCACAATCTGTTGATCACTATTCATATTCCATAGACCCAACAATGCCGCGCTGTGGACTTGGTGACGCGGAGACTTGTCTGGCCCAGGGCGGCGGATGCTGCACGGACCTGAACTCTCTTTTTGTTGCCTTGGCGCGCGCTCGGGGGATTCCAGCGCGACTGAATATGGGATATCGAATGCTTGAGGAGAACGCTGGCAAATGGGTTGATCCGGGATACCGATGCTGGGTCGAGTACTACGTTCCGGGATATGGATGGATATCGGCAGACGTTGTTGAAGCGGATACACCGGATGAAAAAGGGCATGTTCAATGGTTGACCGGGTTAACTCCACGCCGCGTCTGGCTGAACCAAGGTCGTCAATTTCGATTCGCAGATGCCCAATCCACGACTCCCGTGAACCACATGCATATTGCATACGCTGAAATCGATGGTAAGCCTGCTCGGATTCTTCCCGAAGGTGACCTCGCACCACAAATCACCCGTACGATCAAGTTTGATGAAGTCGTCCCGTCGAGCGCAAGAATAGACAATTGAGTACGTCTGATTGTCGCACACCACTGTGAGCTGTCAACTGCGTTGCTTACTGCCTCGCAATGGTCCAGGGCTTATCATCTCACAGGAAATAGGATTTCCGGTGCCATGAATAGGATTTCCGGTGCCATGCACTTGAACTGTGCTTGCGTCAACATTCGCAACAGAGGTCATGCCAACATTGCCCTCGGAGAGGTTCGCTGGCCGCGCACGGAGTGAACCATCATGAGAGTCTGAAACTAGATTCCCATGATCGGACGAATCAACACGTATGTTGCCACAGTCAAAAGCGGGATGCCAATCAGATTCAGCCACAGTCCCTGAACTGCCATTTGCCGCACGGGGATTCTACCGGTACTGAAAACGATTCCGTTAGGTGGCGTGCCAACCGGTAGCATGAAGCTGCAACTGCAGGCGAGTGTTGCCGGCACAAACAACATGCGTGGGTCCATGTCCAGCGGCGCGGCCAAAGCCAACACGGTCGGGATGATCGCGTTGACGGTCGCGACGTTGCTCGTGAGTTCTGTGAGCATGGTCAGTGTCAGACACAGAATCGCGATCACCAGCCAGCCCGGCACTTCGCTGAGCGGTGCCTGCATGGTCGCTCCCAGCCATTTGTCCAGTGCGGTCGCCTTGAATCCGGACGCCAATGCGAACCCTCCGCCAAACAACAGAATCATATCCCATGGCAGCCGATGCGCCGTTTTCCAGTCCATTAATGGAATGCTGCGTTGATGTGTGTCACGAGTTCCGGATGGCAAAAAGAACAGCAGCGATGCCATGGCAATCGCAATCGTTGCATCAGAGATGAAACGTTTTCCTGCGAAAATCTGAGCAGCCTCAGGCGCTGTGCCAAGTTGCATAGAAATCCATGATATCGCCTGAACATAGTATTGATACCATCCGGAAAACAGCTCTACTGATCCAAACTTCAATGGTTCACGCGTGACCCATAACACGGCGGTCATGCTGAATAATACAAGCATCCGGAATTCCGGCTTAGACATTTGGCCAAGCGAATTCAATCGCTGCCGGAGCCCTGCAGCAAGTTCATGATCACTGGATGATCCCGCCGGGAGTTTTCTGACAAGCGTGTACCAAACAACTGCGAAGTAGACCATCGAAATCGGCACACAGGCCAGAAACCACTGCGAAAAATAGATCTCCGGCGCGTCGGGAAGTTGATTGCGATAGATCCCGACGGCCGCACTGTTTGTTGGTGTTCCCACAAGCGTCGCCATTCCACCTAACGATGACGCATATCCCAGCATGAGCAGCAATGGCACCGCCAATGCCGTAGAACGACGAATGGTTGCTTTGCCGTCGGTTCCCTCACCGCAAGTGGCATTATCAACAGCACTATCTCCGTCATCCAGAATCTTCAGCATCGCAAGGCCAATGGGCAGCATCAGCATGGTACAAGCCGTGTTGCTGATCCACATCGACAGCCCAAATGAGGCCGCGCCGAATCCAAAGACCATTCGTCGAGGACTAACACCCACGACTGATACGATATTCAGTGCGATCCTGCGATGCAGATTCCAGCGTTCGATCCCTAGTGCCAAAATCATCCCGCCGATATACAGGAACAACACATCTTCGACAAAGGCTTTGCTCGTGTCTTCCGCCGTCTGAATTCCAAAGAGTGGAAACAGTGCGAGCGGAAGCAGGCTGGTTGCTGCTAACGGCACCGCTTGAGTCACCCACAATCCTGCCATGAAAACGGCGACTGATACCAACCGATGCGCGGCGGGTGTCATGCCAGCGGGAGTTGGCAGAAGAAGCAGCAACAACGAAAACGCCAGCAGCATGGGAAATACCCATGCGGCACATTGCGATTCAGACGAAATTTCGTCCGGCTGTTCACTGCCGCTCACTCACCGCCACCTTCTGGCCGAGGCCCTCGACGACGTCCGCGACGGCGCGAGCGACGAAGCCGACCTTCGCCCTGCGGAGTTGCTGGATCTGCCGAGGAATCAACGCCTTCGGACGTTGCATCGTGCGGTAAAACGACCTCGTGGTTATTGTCCGAGTTCGGCATTTTGCTACGGACGTCTTCGGCAGAGTTTGAAACGTTGCGACTCTCAGAAGGAGTCGCCGGTCCGTTGGAATCATTCGGCCGCCGATTGCCGCGTTGATTTCGATTCGCCGAATTTTTTACCTGACGTTCGTTTCGCGGTGGGCGTTCGTTTCGCGGTGGGCGTTCGTTTCGCGGTGGGCGTTCGTTACGCGGTGGGCGTTCGTTACGCGGTGGGCGTTCGTTGCCAGGCGGGCGATCAGAACTTGGAGCCCTGTTCGACTCGGGCGATCTTGACGAGTCAGAATTTCTTGACGTGTCAGAATTGCCTTGTGACGCCGGCCCTTGAGTCCTTTCTGCTGACCTTTCGGATTGTGCTGACCGCTGACCTTGCGACGGTCTTTGAGTTTCGCCTGAGCGATCCCCATCGTTCGAGCCACCGCGACCACGTTGTCGTCCGCGAGATCGTCTCTGTTCACCACCACGATTTTCTGGCGCGTCGGTGGGCCGGTCGTGAGGTGTCTCTGGTGAGAATTCATCAGCGGCATCATCGTTGGAAGCGGATTCATCTCCAGCATCCGCGCCTACGCCTTCACCAAAATCAGGTTCACTCACAACTGCGGTGTCGTCGTAAAGTTTGCGTCGATTGGCGAATCTTGCAGGCGGTGGTGGCTTGATGGGAACATGCGGGACGTAGGGAACTTCATCAACATCCTCTTCTTCAATTTCGTCGGCTGGATCGAGAGCAGTGATGAATCGACTGACATCCGGCGAAACCGTTTTAGGCCGTTCCAAGGGGCGCATAAACTTGGGAGGATCGCTGCACATGCAAGTACGGGACGTGGCTGATCCTGGAGCCTGCACAGTTCGCCCGCAGGCGTCGCAATGAAACTGCCGCAGGACTCGAGTGTCGTAATGTAAAGACGGCCCCTTCATCAATTCGCCCGTAGTACGATTATGGAAATGGATTTGTATGAATTAAATCAGCCGAAAAGCGTTCGTTTCGAAGTTGTGCTATTCAAAATCCTGAGCGATGCATTTGTGGCAAAGCAAGGAAATTATCATAATCCTACGCGTCAGCGAGGAATTCCTCCGCACGCACCAGAATTTCAAAACTCAATCCCTCACTTTCGGGTTGCGAAAATTGAAAACGCGCAACTTCAAAAATCGGTAGCTGCGGGTGAATGTGTAAAAAACTGCGAGCGTGGCCGCGAGTGTAACGCATCATCCTGCAGAACGGCAGTGACTTGACGGTTGTTTTTGGACTCTCGGATTAGTTGCAGAAGGGTGAATTCGCATCAAAATGTGACGAAGGGAGGGCGAGGCTCCTGCCGAGATTCAACTTTCAATTCGCTCCGATCGAAATCCGTTACTGCACTCGTCGCAGAATCGCGACCGGAGAACGATTGACGCGGGAGGGGCATCGATTCACACTACGATGCGTTGTCTCGGTGATTTCAAAGTTTTCGTTGGAACGATCAAAATGAAGTGCTCCGCCTGTCAGACCGAAATTCCGAACTATTCGACGGTTTGCCCAAAGTGCGGCGACGATCCTCAGGCGAATCCGTACCAGGCACCGAACGCTGCAACGGCCGCAAAGGCACAAGATAACAATGAAGGCGATGCCACCGGCGGCATTATTCCTTACAAAAACCCAAAGGCTTTGATCGCTTACTACCTTGGCATCTTCAGCGGATTTCCGATCATCGGATTCTTTCTGGCGATCCCAGCTTTAGTGCTGGGAATCATGGGGCTGCGTGACCGCAACAGAAATCCTGTGATCAAAGGCAGTATTCATGCGGGTATCGGAATCGGCTGTGGTGCGTTCTTTATGCTGTTATGGGGAGCGGCGATTGTACTTATCATTTACGGAATGTTTACCAACGGGCGTGGATTCTGATTGATGTCCAGTCCTTTCAACTCCCGCGGCACGTTCAATTTTGATCGCATCAAAGAAGACACGGATATCAGCCACGTCGAATACCACGACACGTTGCCATCGACAAATCTGACGGCAGTCGAATTGCTTGGCCCGTTGCTCGACAACACTCCTGCCCTGGTGTTGGCATCCAATCAATCTGCGGGACGTGGCCGAAAAGGCAATGCATGGTGGTCGTCTGGCGGAGCGTTGACGTTCTCCTGGGTTGTCGATGCGGCATCATTGCCCGTCGCCGCAGAACGTCGCCCAATGGTTTCACTCGCCGCAGGCCTGGCCGTGCGCGATGCCTTAACAGAACTGCTGCCGACTTGTCCGTTTGTCCTGAAGTGGCCGAACGATGTGCTGATTGGCGATCGAAAAATCTGTGGCATTCTGGTGGAACAACACTCCGTCGATCAGCGGCAAGGCGTGATCATTGGCATCGGAGTGAACGTCAACAATTCTCTGCGCGAGGCACCGTCCGAAATTTCGCAGCGCGCGACTTCGCTGTACGACATTGAGGGGCATTCTTTTGATTTGAACGCCGTACTCATCACAATCCTGAATCGACTGAGTTTTCGCATCAAGCAACTCACCACGCAACCACGCCTCGCGCTGGCCGAAACAAATCGCCACAACGTCCTGACCGGCCGCATCGTGACTCTGCAGGTTGGCGATGCGATGATCACCGGCGTCTGTGTCGGTGTTGACGATGAAGGCCAGCTTGTGCTGCAATCCGAACGGCAGCTACATCGATGCGCAAGTGGCATCGTCGTGAAGTGGGAATAGCGGATTCTAGTATCGAGCCAGATCCGATGCGGTTTCCAAGCCCAACTCCTGCACGAGTTCCTGAGCCTTTGTCACCATCATTTTCAGTTCGCTTTGCAGAGCCAAAAACTGCCAGCCTTCACTGATACGGTGTTTGACTTCAGGCACTGACATGCAGTGAATCCCGACTGGCGTTCCCGTCTTTTTGCCAGCCGCCAGGATGCGTTGCAGCATGGCCTCAAATTCTTCGGGTGTCGGTTCTGTCCCGTCAGGTTTCTTCATCTGCCAGAACAAATCGTTTGGCCCGACAAAGATCGCGTCAACTCCGGGAAGACTATAAATTGCTTCGGCATTCTCAACACCTTCTGGCGATTCGGTCTGCAGAATCACGAGTATCTCGTCGTTGGCTCGACGATAATATTCCCCGGTACCGGTTTGAAAGTTCTGCGCGGGAATGCTGCCACCGATGGAACGATTTCCCTGAGGCGGATACTTAGCCGCAGCGATAGCGACTTTTGCCTGCTCGACAGTATTTACCATTGGCACCACCACGCCCCATGCACCACCGTCCAGGACTCGCTTGATCAAATCATGATCGCCGCGCGGAACGCGCGCGAGCGGAACACACCCAGCGTCGGCAATCACGGCAAACATGAGCGACGCCATCTGCCAGTCGATGGGAGAATGTTCCAGATCGACCGTCAACCATGGGAATCCCGTTTTGGCCATGAGTCTGGCGGTAAAGACATCACCAAACGACAACCAGGTTCCAACTTGTGGTTCGCCAGCGGCAAGTGCGGTTTTGACGGGATTTGTTTTCATATTCAACCTTGAAGATCGTTTAGTAATGAATCGCACGAGGAGTGTTAAGTCGCATCCCTCGCTGACGCTTCGGGTTGTGATAGTTCCGTTTCTTTTCAGCGCAGTTCATCGCCAGGAATTTCGAATCACGCAATTTCAAAAGTTGCCACCAGGCGATGAAGTCTCATTTGCACAGTATGGAAACGCAAGTGACGTAAATCCGCAGGAATATGCCAATAGAATCAGACATTTGGTCGTGGTCGCCGGGACGATGAGTATGGCTGTATTAACAATGGTGCTATCCACGCGGCCAGCCAGGATTGATTACTGTGAGATTTGTGACGTATTCCTCGATTTTCGCAATGAAAACTCAGCGACTCGAATGCAATCGGAGACCGTGCAATTAAGATGCGCGGCCTTCACTACACATTCTTTCACGGCCCACAGAACTATGGACTCATCCCGCGGCGACCTTGCAATTTTGGCAGGGTCTGGAAACCCAGTGTTTGCGAAATGCATTGCTGATGCACTTGGGGAAAAACTGGTGCCGTGTGAGGCTCAGATCTTTAGTGAAGGCAACGTCTTCGTTCGCATCCTTGAAAACGTGCGAGGTCGTGACACGTTCGTTATTCAAGGCGTGCATCGGCCGGTCAACGACAATTTCGTGGAACTGCTGTTCTGGATTGACGCTCTGAAACGCGCCAGTGCTTCGCAGATTACGGCCGTGATTCCATACTTCAGCTACGCGAAAGGCGACAAGAAAGACGAGCCGCGTGTTTCCATTCGAGCTCGCGTGTGTGCGGATGCGATCGAAGCGGCTGGTGCTGACCGTGTCTTAACCATGGATCTGCACAGCCCGCAGATTCAGGGATTCTTCAGCGTCCCGGTCGATCATCTGTACGCTCGATCTGTCATTTGCGATCACATCAAAACGTTAAACATCCCGAACCTTGTCATCTGCAGCCCCGACGTCGGTTTCGCCAAGTCTGCGTCGGCCTTCGCCAATCTGCTTGGCGTTCCAGTCGTCATCGGAAACAAACAACGTAAGGACCACTCGGAGCGGGCTCAAGTGCTGGAAGTCATTGGCGACGTCGAAGGCTGCAACGTCTTGATGGTCGATGACTTCACGATCACCGGCGGATCGCTCGACAGCATGGCAGAAGTTCTGAAATCGCGCGGCGCGAAGGATATTTATGCCGCGGTTTCGCACGGTGTGTTTTCACAGGGTGCCGTGGCAAGAATCGAAGCCAGTTGTATCAAACGGTTGTACATCACCGATACGATCGAGCCAGAATTGGAATCGCACGGCCCCAAAATTGAATGTATCTCCGTCGCGCCGTTGTTCGCTCAAGCCATTCGTTCGATTCATGATCGTACCAGCGTGAGCATGCTGTTTCCGGATGTGAAAGCGCTGTAATGACGACCAAACTTTCGCCAATGATGGAACGCTACATGGAGGTGAAGCGGGAAAATCCCGGCACCATGTTGCTGTTTCGAATGGGAGATTTTTACGAGCTGTTCCATGAGGACGCTCAGAACGCAGCCAAGGTGCTCGGGCTGACACTGACCAGTCGCGACAAAACGTCGGAGAACCCGACTCCGATGGCTGGATTTCCGTATCATCAACTCGATGTGTATCTACAGAAATTGATCCACGCCGGATTTCGTGCGGCGATCTGCGATCAGGTAGAAGATCCCAAGAAGGCGAAAGGACTCGTTCGCCGTGAAGTCACTCGCGTCGTCACGCCCGGCACACTCACCGACGATCAATTGCTCGATCCACGGCAGAGCAATTTCCTCGCCTGCATTGCTCCTTCAAAAACCAGTATTGGATTGGCATGGCTGGAATTATCCACCGGCAGATTTCTACTGACCGAACTGGAACCATCGCAGCTTCAGGACGAACTCGCTCGCATCAGCCCGGCCGAATGTCTGATCCCCGAAAGTGCCGCTCAGGACGGCAATCTTCAGATGCGTCGGGCCGAACAGCAGCCGATGGTGTTCACAACGCGGCCCGACTGGTGCTTCGCTCGTGAAGAAGCCAAACGGCTGTTAAACGAACACTTCGGCACGAAAACGCTGGAAGGTTTCGACATCGAAGACTCGCCCGCAGTCACGGCTGCAGGGGCTCTGCTGGATTACGTCCGCGAAACACAACGCACGGCCTTGACGCATATTGTGCGGCTGGAAGCATGGCGTCGCAGCCGACACATGATCATTGACGAAGCGACTCGCCGCAGTCTGGAACTGGCTCAGACCCTGCGCGACGGTCGCCGCGATTTCACGTTGCTGGGAGTCATGGACGAAACCTGCACGCCAATGGGATCGCGTCTGCTGGCCGAATGGTTGTCGAGTCCGCTGACGGACCTGGAACAAATCACTCAGCGACAGGATGCAATTGAAGAACTCGTCAATCAATTGTCTCTGCGAGATGACGTTCGCGAGCTGCTGAAAGAAGTCTATGACCTGCAACGTCTGACGTCTCGTATTGCCACCGGCCGCTGCAGTCCACGCGATCTGGTTTGTCTCGCGGCAACATTGGGGCAACTGCCTCGATTGCGCGCCAAACTGGCCGCACGAAAATCCAGGCGACTTCAGACACTGGAAGAGCGAATTGAACTGTGTCCCGAAGCGCACGCGGCAATCATTGATGCCGTCATTGATGAGCCGCCGCACAATATCTCCGACGGTGGCGTGATTCGTCCGGGCTACAATGTGGAACTGGATGAGTTTCGTGATCTGATGCGAGGCGGCCGTCAGTGGATGGCGGCGTACCAGCAAAAAGAAATCGAACGCACGGGTATTTCGAATCTGAAAATCGGCTTCAATAAAGTCTTCGGGTATTATCTGGAAGTTACGGCTTCGCACAGCGCCAAAGTGCCTGCCGAATATATTCGTAAGCAGACGCTGAAAAATCAGGAACGCTACATCACGCCGGAACTCAAGGAGTACGAAGAGAAAGTTCTGCGAGCTGAAGACCGAGCCAAAGCTCTGGAGCAGGAACTCTTCGCATCGCTTCGAGAATACGTCGCCACCTTCGTTCCTTTGCTGCTGCGAACGGCCGATGCGATGGCAGAAATCGATGTCCTGGCTGCGTTGGGAACTCTGGCCGCCAACGCTGGTTATTGTCGACCGCTGCTCACGGCCGAACCGATTATGGACATTCGTGACGGCCGGCATCCGGTGCTCGATCGACTCTTGCCATCTGGTCAATTTGTTCCGAACGACGTGCGACTGGGTTTGAAGGACACTGACGACGATCAACGGGCGATCGGTCGCGTGCAAATTATTACCGGTCCAAACATGGCTGGAAAAAGTACTTACATCCGACAGGCCGCGCTGATCACGATTATGGCGCAGATGGGTTCGTTTGTTCCCGCAAAAGAAGCATTGATCGGAATCGCCGACCGCGTGTTTGCCCGCGTCGGTGCCAGCGACGAACTCGCGCGCGGCCAAAGTACGTTCATGGTGGAAATGACTGAGACCGCTCGGATTTTAAATTCCGCCACAGAACGAAGTGTTGTGATCCTGGACGAAATCGGACGCGGCACAAGCACCTACGACGGCATTTCATTGGCATGGGCGATCACCGAACATCTGCACGACGAAATCCAGTGCCGCACGATGTTCGCGACGCACTATCACGAACTTACCGATCTGACAACGACACTCAAGCACGCCGCAAATTGGAACGTCGCCGTGCAGGAAAGCAACGACGATGTCATCTTCCTGCACCGCATCGTCGAAGGTGCCGCGGGCCGAAGCTACGGAATCCACGTAGCCAAAATCGCTGGCGTTCCCCGCCACGTGACCGATCGAGCGACCACAATTCTTGCGACGCTTGAAGAAGACCACGTCACCCCGGAAGGCCGTCCGAAGGTTCCTGAACGTGAAACGACGAATCAACGTCGCCGCCAAAAATCGCTCTTCGATTTTCCGGAAGATCCTGTACTGGACGAAATTCGAAAACTTGAAGTCGATAGCTTATCACCCATTCAGGCGCTGCAGGAACTTTACAGGCTCAGAAAGCAACTAACGGATCGCAAGTGATTCGGTTCCAACGATGCTTGTGAAAAAGTTGCGATTGACCATGCCAATAAATTCAATATCTTCAACACCTGCCGCACAGCATCATTAACAGGACTTTTGACATTACGGCTTTTGCTTTTCAGTGGACGAGGCTAATGAATGTGTTTTCTGAATCAAAGCCTGCAGCAGAGCCAATGATTTTCCGGCCCGAATGGCAGATGTCGCAACATCCACACCGGCTTTCAAATCCGCGACTTTTCCGCTGACGAACAAAGCTGCCGCCGTGTTCGCGACAACCATATCCGATGCTGCTCCGGGAACTCCTTTCAGTACATTCAAAATGACGTCCGCGCTTTGTGCGGATGATGCGACACGCAGACTTGCGACGTCGCATTCCGGCAGCCCAAAATCAGCGGCCGTCCATTCTTGACGACCCACGGAATCAGTCGTCACATCAAAGACGGTCGTTGTTCCCCATAAAGACACTTCGTCCAATTCATTGTTGCCACAGACTACAAACGCACGTTCAATCGCTAGCTTCGCCAGGGCCGTGGCCAGCAATTCCGCACGTTCGTTTGAATTCGCTCCCAACACTTGAAATTCAGCGGCAGCAGGATTGGTCAACGGCCCCAGCAGATTGAAGATTGTCGGAAAGCCAAGTTGTCTCCGCACAGGAGCCGCAGACTTCATCGCACCATGAATCAGAGGTGCGAAACAAAACGCGATACCCAAATCGTCGAGGCATCGCCCCGCAGCTTCGGCAGTCAGAGCGATGTTGACTCCCAGGGCCTCCAGAACATCAGCCGACCCGCTGGAACTGGAAACACTGCGATTGCCGTGCTTGGCGACAGCAATGTCGCACGACGCAGCCACCAACGCAGCGGCCGTACTGATATTGAACGTGTGCAACCGATCGCCCCCAGTGCCACACGTATCCAGGAGAGGTCGCCGCGCACTGGAAATTGCCGCTGCTCGCTGACGCATCGCCGTTGCGGCACCGACCAATTCCGATGCGACTGAACCCTTGGCCGCCATCGCTGTCAAAAACGCGGCGATATCAACAGGATCGCACTGCCCGTCCATGATGGCACCAATCGCGTCACGGCAGACAGAATCACTTAAATCGTGTCGCTGTAGCAATGCATCAAGGGCCGGTTTCAGAGTATCATGCATAAACTGACTTTGTCAGATAAGGATTCGTGGTCGAAGTGATTCCATAGCGGGCAGTCTATAGCGGATTTCAAAAAGATGACAAACAACGCACCGTTTTCTGAACTGGAAATTGAAGGGACCGCATCACCGTGTTCATATTTGCCAGGACAAACGGCAAGGATGATTTACCGAATCGCATACGATCTGCCAGAAACGCGATACGAGCAATTGCTTTCTCGCGGTTGGCGACGTTTTGGGAGAACCCTTTTTCGCCCCGTCTGCGCTGAGTGTCACGAATGCCGAAGTTTGCGAGTCTGCATTCCTGAATTCACCCCGAACAAAAACCAAAGACGTTGTATGACACGCAACGCAGGGATTGAGCTGATAGTTCAAGCGCCAACGATCAGCGACGAACATATTTCACTCTACAATCGCTATCACCTGGACATGCATCACCGTCGCCAATGGCCACATCGGGTCATCACTCAGGAACAGTACGAGGAATCATTCCTGGAAGGCCATTTTTCGTTTTCCCGCGAGTTTCAGTATCGCGATCAAGGACGTTTAGTGGGCTTGGGATTGGTAGACGTCACCGCCTCCGCGATGTCCAGTGTCTATTTCTTCCATGATCCGGATTACCGCGAGGCTGGATTGGGCACATATTCAATTCAAAAAGAAATTGAATACGGACGGGCTCAGGGTCGCGCTTCGCTGTACATGGGATACTACATCCGCGACTGCGCTTCCATGAACTATAAGAATCGCTTTGAGCCGTACCAACTGTTGCAGAGCTATGTGACTGATGATGAAGACCCAGCGTGGGAAACGCCCTAGCATTCGTCCCGAAAAGGTACGTCAGGCTTTCCAGCCTGACTTGTTTGGTTTTATGTCAGGCTGGAAAGCCTGACGTACTTTTTCCCTACTCGGCCTGCTCTGCCTGCGCTTCAACAGACTCGGTGTGAGCTGCATGCTCAGCGTGATGCTCCTGGTGTTCGCTGATTTCACCAGCCCAGGTCGTCACCTGCGGCGCTGTCTGTGTGTAGTACGACGCACCAATGTCAGGGTACAGTGCCAAAGGAAGGCCTATTGCCAGAATGGTCGTCGGAGCCAGAAGTACAAACTTCCAATTGCCTTCGAACTTCAAATGCATGAAGAACATCATCACACACAATGCTTTAGTGATCGCGACAGACATAACAAGGACAATGGTAACTGCCTTGTTTAAATGAATAACGTCAAAAATCACCGACAACACCGTACAGACGCAGAGAACACCAAAGATCGCGAGGTAGTTAACATGATGCGTATCGTGACCCGGGTGAGAATCATGGTTAGCGTTGGCATCGTGAGACATCAGAAGAACCTATTTCAAAAACTCAGGGAATTGACAGGTGGGAAATTTCAGGCTGGAAGGCGGAGACTGCGCATCGATTAGAGAGTCCGGAAATCATCTCCCGGCTACCCTAAATGATATACAACATTGGAAACAGAAAGATCCACACCAAGTCCACAAAGTGCCAATACAGACCGCTGTTTTCAACGAAGTCAGTCCATTGTTCATTCAGCTGGCTGCCCTGTTTGAGCACGACAGCAAACAGAATCATTCCCACGATCACGTGGACCGCATGAAAACCGGTCATCAGAAAGTACATTGATGCAAAAATGTTACCATACACGATGGGATGCATTTCGAAGACACCACTGCTCACAACAGATCCGTATTTTTCGTTGCTCTTCAGTTCATTCAAGAGGGTCTCGACTTCATCGTAGCCCAATTCAGGAAGCTTCTCGCCTGCCTTGAGTTTTTCGCGAACGGCAAGGTAATCGGGTCCGGTCGCTGGAATCGCCAGCGAAGCATTGGCCACGATGTGCTGATGCAGATTCATCCATTTGCTGAACAGTTCAGCATCCGACGGAGCTGATTCCTGCAATGCTTTGAATGTGCCGTCACTGACTTCTTCGGGCTTGGTTGCCGTTGGAAGAGCTGCAATTTGAACTACCAGATTCACGATATCATTGGGCCTGTCGGTTTTTATCGCACCACTGCTGGTGTATACATTAAATCGTCCCCGCACCACGACTTCCAATTCTCGACTGGCTTTCCTGATCGCCTGAGATGATGTCTCGGCAATATGCCCAGGCAGAATGTCATGTGAGATCTTACCGTAGTATTCAACTGACTTGATACCAAGGAACAGGAATGCCAGCAGAAGTGTGCCCAGCAGATACGTCCGAGCCTTTGCGAATTTTTTATGGGCCATAGCTTCGTGCGCCACTACAACCAGGTAGCTGGAAACGATCAACACGAATGTATTAACGCCACCAGCGAAGACATTGATATGTGTATCGTCGGGGTCTGTTGGCCAGCCCTTTGATCCAAGTCGTAGGACGATGTACGACCCGATGAACGCAGTGAAGAACATGATTTCAGTGCCAAGGAACAACCACAGTCCGAGTTTTGAGTTCGGAATGGGAATGCCCATTTTCAACGCAGTTGGTTTTGCAGTATGCGACATAGTTCAGATGAATTCGAAAAAGACGTTCCAAAAAGGGGTCTGCCCCTCTCCGGCAAGGTAAACACCAATAAAATTGAATCGCTTCCAAAAGGGGCAGGCCCCTTTTCGGATCGCGATTCAGGAAACCAACCTCAGGTAATCAGCGACAAGACACAACAACAATACGGGCAGGCAAATCAAAGAACCAAACATCAACTGACGAGCTCGTACATTAGTTCGACTGCTAACAAATCTAACTGTCAGCCACAAATATCCAATTGACAATACGATTGCAGCGGCCATGTACCCTGGTCCAGCCAGACCGACAATTCTGGGTAAGCAACTTACTGGAACAAACGCTAAGGCATAGATCAATGCAATCCATCCAGTGCGGAGTCCATTGTCATTGAATGAGGGAAGCATCTTCAAACCAGCTCGTTCATAGTCCTCACGATAGATCCAGCCGATCGCCAGAAAATGAGGAAACTGCCAGACAAAAAACACAGCGAACAGTGCCAGCGTTTCAAGCCCGAATTCGCCGCCAGCAGCCAGCCAGCCCAGCACAGGAGGCATCGCTCCTGGGACAGCACCAACCGTTGTACAGAGACTGGTGATACGTTTTAAGGGCGTGTAAAGCAATACGTAGCTCAACATTGTGCAGAAGGCAGCGATGCTTGTCGTCGGGTTTACAAATCGCCATAGCAGAGCAGCACCAATCATCGCTGCAAGCAGTCCAAAGCCAGCAGCTTCAACACGGGAAATTCGACCGCTTGCAACTGGTCGATCCGCAGTGCGATTCATCTGGAGATCAGTGCCTGCTTCCATTACCTGATTCAGAATGCTGGAAGCCGCAACGAGGCAACAAATCCCAACGACTGCGATCCAGACAACTGGCCACGAAATGACGATCGGCGATGCCAGGACAAAGCCCGATATCACAGCCGCCGCAGACATCACCATAATACGTGGCCGAGCCATCTGCCGGTAATCCGCAAAACGACTTGCCAAAGTGGCAAACGGTCCGCTTTTCGCGCAATCAATGGAATGCGACAGATTTTTTGCAACGGCGGCGATCGTACTCATGCGATCGTCCCCCGATCCTCGATTGTCGTCAATTTAATCCGCAATCCGTGCAACTGCCCAGACCTGTACAAAACAATAAGTGAAGTGGCGGCAACAGCACATCCGGACAGCAAAAACATACCGAACACTGTATGCATCGAGCATACGACGGTTTGACTCAGAGAACCAGACACAGCGACATATCCGATCTGAGGCAAACCGAACTTTGTTAAGTATGAACCAAACCCCAACATCAGTTGCAGTAACAATGCAACAACAACCATTAATCCAGACCGTCGCAACAATCCGTGTTGAGATCGCATCAAGCCAAATGCTGATACAGCGCCGCAGATGGAAACGATTGCGGCACCCGCAAGATGTTCATCCAACATGGTATGTAGGTGTCTCAACGCACCACCTAAAACGTACTGGCCCAAAACAATCACTGGCGTGACCGCGACGACTGATGCAAACATTGGACTCACGCGATCATCTGGCTGTTGCCGCCAAGCAGTCCATTTCGCAGAACACATTAACCGAAAAACCACGCACAAGCTGAAGAAAGCAGCACCTGTCACGCTGTGTAACATGGCAAGCAATTGTTTATCTAGCAACACGCGGGCACCGCCCAACGCGCCTTGAGCGATTACTGAAACAAGAATCGCGGTTGCGAACATTTTCACCCAGCGGCGTTCTATGAAGTAGCTGGTCAGTGCGAGGCAAACGCTGACGAAACCAATCAGCACTCCAGCTAACCGATGGCCATGCTCGATAAACTTATCTGGATGAGCTGCAAAATCACGAAACCATGGATACAGCAGCATGTTCTGTCCATCCGAAGACGGCCAGTCCGCGAAAGCCATACCGGCTTTCAATGTCGTAACCAACGCGCCCATGCTGATAGGAAGCAATGCAACAAGGCATGTCGCCGTCGCAAGCTTTCTAATTGCAGGATGCACTGTTTCGCGTTGGATGGACACGAAGAAACTTTCGGGAATTTACGTGGTCAACAAATGTAGGACGGGACTCTAGTCCCGTCCTGACCTTCCAAGTCTGGACAGGTCTGGAGACCCGTCATAAAAATCACTAATGAGCCGGGACTTTTGCAACACCCTTAAGATGCGGCACGGTCTGCAGGATATAGTCCTGACCAATGGCCTCAGCTTCAGGTGAAGAGTATTCGTAAGGCCCACGATAGACAACGGGAGCAATATCAAAGTTGCCATGCCCCGGAGGAGAAGGAGCAGTCCATTCCAGACCATTCGCATTCCATGGATTGCGGCCAACCTTTTTGCCGCGGAACATGCTGTAGAAAAAGTTACCGAGCAACAGGAACTGAGCAAAACCCATCACGATCGCACTGATTGTGATGAAGCGATTCATATCCAGCAGATGGCTTAGATAGCCATGCAGATAGGGGTCTGCATAACGGCGTGGCATCCCGGCAATACCCAACAGGTGCATTGGAAAAAATGTGCAGTTAAACCCAATAAACGACAATGCAAAGTGCCACTTTTGAACGGTATCGTTCATCTCGCGGCCAAACATTTTTGGGAACCAGAACTGAATGGCAGCAAACACGCCGAACAGTGTTGAACCAAAGAGCACATAGTGGAAGTGAGCCACAATGAAATACGTATCATGGAAATAAATATCTACTGGCACCGCTGCCATGAAAATACCGCTTAACCCACCGACGATGAACATCGCGACGAAGCCTGAGCAATTCAGCATCACAGCGTTAAATTTCAGGTCGCCACCCCAAATTGTACCAATCCAATTGAAGACCTTAATCGCTGATGGCAAGGCAATCATCATTGTCGATGTCATAAACGTCATTCCAAGAGCCGGATTCATGCCGCTGGTAAACATGTGATGCCCCCAGACGATGAATCCGAGTCCCGCTATCGCAGCCATGGAATAAACCATCGGCTTGTAGCCGAATACCGGCTTTCGACTCATACATGCAAGCATGTCAGACACCATACCCATGGCTGGCAACAACATGATGTAAACAGCGGGATGGGAGTAGAACCAAAACAGATGCTGCCACAACAACGGCTGCCCACCACCCACTGTTGGAGCCGCATTGTTAACGATAATATTTGCCGGGATGAAAAACACTGAATGGATGTCGGTAGGCAAAATGGAATTCAACCGGTCGAACATCAACATAAAGCCCGCAGCCGTCAACACGGGCAAAGCGAAGGCTTGCAGAATAGCCGTGATAAACATCGACCAGATCGTCAATGGCATCCGGAACAACGTCATCCCTGGCGCCCGCATATTAATGATGGTCGTCAGGTAGTTTACAGATCCCATCATCGAAGATACGCCCACAAGCGTCAGACCTAACAGCCATAAAGTTTGCGGCGTACCTGAACCAGGAGCAGCCTGAGGCAAATCACTTAGCAGGGGATAGCTTGTCCAACCATTGCCTGGCCCAGCCGTTCCACCAGCAACAAAAAAGCTCCAGCCAAAACAGGCGATCGCTGGCCACATGAACCAATAGCTGAGCATATTCAGCATCGGAAACGCCATATCGTCAGTACCGATCTGCAATGGAATCAGGAAGTTCCCGAATGCTCCTGCCAAAATCGGAATGATGACCAAAAAGATCATGACGGACGCATGCATGGTAAACAGCATGGTATAGAACTCAGGACTGATCTGACCGCCTTCTGACTTGAACAGACCAAACAATTGCCCCACGATAGGCATGTTTTCCCAAGGGAACGCCAACTGCCAGCGCACCGCCAAAGCTAACGCTCCGCCGACCATCAGCATGATCAACGTGGTGATCAGAAACTGGATACCAATGATCTTGTGATCCAGTGAGAAAACATATTTCTGAATGAAAGTCTGCTCATGATGACCATGCGAATGATCGTCCTCGCGGCCATGAGTATCGAGAGCTGGAGAAACAGTTGCCATGTCAGGAACCCTGAGTACTAAAAAGCAGCTAAATGCTGACTAAATCTGCGATCACCAAAACACTTAGCGTCGGTCAAAATAGCAGTGGATTTCCCAGGACATTCTGCCCACGGATAGAATTCTGGCAAATTCAGATACAAGCCCAAAATGCTATTTTCCGCTCGACACCTATTCTTCGCTGGAAGCAACGGCCTCAGACTTTGTTCCGTCTTCGTCCTGCTCTGCTTCCAATTTACTCAAATACTTGTCAACAGAACTCTGCGATTCCGCCACGATGCGGGCTTTCATCTTGTAATGCCCCCAACCGCACAATTCTGCACAAACAAGGTCGAAATTTCCGACCTTTTCGATTTCAAACCAGACTGGAATCACAAGCCCCGGCACCGCATCCTGCTTGACGCGAAGCTGTGGCGAAAAGAATGCGTGCTGAACGTCCTGAGTACGAAGATTGACAACAACTGGCTTGCCTGTCGGAACATGCAATTCGTTCACGAAATACAAATCGCCCGGATTCGGTTCCGTCGTCAATTCTGTCCCCGGTTTTGGGTATCGAATCCGCCATTCAAACTGCCGGGCCGTCACCTCAGCGACCTTGACTGCTTTCTCGGGGAACTTTGAAATCACACGAATTTCCGCGAGGACATCAAGTTGCGCAAGTGAAATGAAAACAAGAATGAAAGACGGAACAATGGTCCAGATGATTTCAAGCTTGTGGCTGCCATGAGAGAAGAGCGCCTTGCTTCCACCATCTTTCGTCGCCCCCATCCACAGGGCGTATGCGAGTACGTATTGGGTGGCCACAAACGTGATTGCCACGATGATTAAGATGAGATAAAACAGGCCGTCAATCTGCACCCCCGTCCGCGACATCGGCGGACTCGGGAACCACCATCCACGCGAGGGCGCTATCCAGCAGGCATACATCGCCACGGTCGGCCAAAATACAAAAAACAGTGCCCAGAATTTTTTCACGTTAACACTCCCGACAGGCAAATCACCTGCACAGTTTTCGAATCAGGAACTTAATTGCCAGTTGGTGCCGTGACAGCAGCAGGAGAAGCCGCTGATTCCCCAATACTCGGTGCAATGCCGGTTCCGCCTGGCTCCGCTTCAAACGGTACACTCAAGACATAGTTAACGATGTTCCAGATATCTTCGTGTGGTGTATTTTTAAACGACGGCATGCGTGACCCTTTAATACCTGCATGGATGCGAGCGAAAAGGTCAATAGGTCGCCGTCCTCCGCGATACATCCCCAGTTGAAGATTACGTGGCTGATTCGAATTGTCCCAAATGTCGTGCAGCCCAGCTTCTTGATAGAGTTCATTTGTAACCGGATTCTTTTCGAACGCGATGGTTTGCGGACCATTACCTGCCCCGTCAATTCCGTGGCAATCGGCACAATTTAGAGTCTTGCTGAGATATAGCGCACGACCTAGACGACGTGATTCTGGAGTATCGGCAACACGCGGCACAGAAGGAGTCACGAGCGCTTCTTCTCCGTCAGCAGCAGTCCATATTTCAGCAAGATCATCGCCGAGTGTGCTCGCAGATTCTTTAAGATCTTCTCCCAGAAATTCACTCAATTCTTTTACAATTTCAGCTTTCTTTTCTCCACCTTTGACACGCGAATCTAAAGCCGCCTGAGAAAAATCACTTGAGAGTTCCGCGACAAGTTTTCGTTCATACTCTCCGCGGAGTGCAAGAAATCGAACGTACTCAATAATGGCGTGATGCTCTTCATCTTCCATCAACAGGAACGAAGGCATGTAAGTTCCAGGGATCCCGTACTTCACGACACGAAGCAGGTCGTCCCGGCCGGCCTTGGACATGTCGTTTGTAGAAGTGAACTTGAAGATCCCATTGCGGTAGTCACGTGGTTTCGGATTCAGGTACCGGGCTGTCGGGCCAGCTCCATCACCACTCGTGCCATGGCAATGGCTGCAATGTCGCATGTACAACATTCTGCCAGATTGAAGCACTGTTCCTCCATCCAACACGCACGCGTCACCCACCGCGGACTCAACTCCTTCATTCGCAACAATGGTTGCCTCTCCGTTCGTTGCATTCCACTCAACGATCTGCACTGTCTTCCCAGCGTTCGCACCAGTTACGAACTGTATTGCAGTTGCTGACTTTGGAAGTGCCGAATCCTCTGGAACGACAAGCTTAATCACCTGCCCGCCGCTATCAGATTGGTGTGCCGCTTCGATGGAGGTCAAGGTACCCCCAAAATCGACCGGCAACTTCTCCCAGGCTTTCAGGTGTTGCGGGTTGCCGAATCGCTCATCGAGAAGCGTTTTGACGCCAGCGGCGACCTTTGTGCCATTCTGGGCCTCCTTCATCAAACCAAGCGTGCCTTCGCTATAGACGAAAGATGAGTTGCCGGCGGAATCTGAACATCCAGAAACCAGCAACAGGCCAGCAGAAAGAATTAGAATTAGACTGGGAGTCCGTGACATTCCCAAACCTCGATTACAAAAACAACTGAAAACAAAGAACATAATAGACTTAAAGCTTGAAGCGATCTGCTGGATAATCAACCTGCATGTCAGTGGTCTCGCCACTCTTGATTTCCACATCCAGTTTTCTCTCGACGAAACCACCATCTGCGCCTTCATGCCACACAACGAACGAGTGCTTTCCAACCGGCAGATCAGGAATACTAAAGCTGCCGTTTTCATCCGTTAGGGCGGCATAAGGATGATCAATTGGCAGCTGTCGAGCGTTCATCCATCCATGAAAGTCGCAACTCACGTTGAAAGGAACCGATTCAGATTTTTTCAACGTATAAGACACCTTTCCCTCACGATCGTTGGCCCCAACAAGTGAGTTGATCGCGGGATTCTTTGCAGGATATGTGTGAGTGTTGTGGGCGATAGGATCGTCACTCTTGACTACGATCAACTGTCCCACTGGGATAATTGAACAATGCGGCAGGAACTGACAGTTTTTCTGGTCAAACACAAATGCCTCGGCTGGAACCTCCAACGGTTTGCCGCCCTTTGGAGCTTTGCTCAGATAGATATAGACATTCTTAACAGTGTTTCCTGGCCCCAGAATAAGTTTCTCATTTGGTATATCAACCGCAGCGCAGACTTCCTGGTCTTTAACATTCGCGCCCTTTGCGATCAGAAGCGGCAGTGGCAACACCGCCCCCGTCATGACCACTTTGCCCGTGAATGTTCCGGGAGCAATGCCTGAAGCAGCGGCAGCCATCGCTTCCTCTTCGGAGTCAACTGCATTCTCTGATTCAGTTGCGACAAACGTGACTTGCGGGACGACTGTCGCTCCACCACCGAAATCCGGCACGCGCCCACAACCGCCCAACGCAAACAGCAAACCAGACGTTGTCGTGAAAGCAACGAGGCGTTTTGCAACTCGCATCTGTGAAGGACTCTTCTGGCTAACTTCTGACAAATTCATTCTTCCACTCCTGCAGCGACCGCAACTGATCCGTCAACCGACGGCAAATCAAGTTTAGCTGTAGGTGCTACTTCATTTGAGTTGTCAACTGAAGCGGCATCCGCTGCGGCAGCATCAGAGGCCGGAACATCAGTCGTTGGCTTTTCCCCATCTGCAGGCACTGCTGCCCCAGGAGGAGCGTAGGCTGTCGGCCCAATATCCTCCATCAGACGCGTATAGTTCAGCAACGCATCTCTGGATGCAGTTACGTGCGCGTCCGGATCGCCACCAAACAGGTCGGGGAATTGTGTTGTGTTGTTTTTCGGAAAATTCAAGGGCATGGAGGTGTATGGAGTGATCCATGCGGGGTTGTACAACCACAGTTTGATCCAGTCGGCACGAAGTCGATTCTGAACGACATTCAGGTTGGGTCCCTGGATATCCTTTGCCGGATCAGACACCTTAAATTTCCTTCCTCCAAGCGAATGGCATTTCACGCAGAGTGGACCATTTAAAACTTTCCACGATTCCGCGAGGTAAGTCTCGTCTTCTTTGAGCAATCCTTCGTGCGCCATTTCAACTTCGCGCGCCGCAAGGTAGTCGATGTTCCTCGGGATTTCTTCTTGATAAGGGAATTCAGCTCCATCAACCGCTGCGAAGTAGTTGGCCAGAGTCTGGGCCTCTTTTTCGCTCATATTGAATTTAGGCATTCTCAAGACGGTAGTGTAGCGCAACTGTGTAGGCTCCAGCAGGAACTGATACAACCACGGAGTCTGAACTTTAACGCCTTCCTGATACAGCGGTGGAGGCGACGCCTGCCATGCCAACTTCCGAATGCCACCGGTTTTTGACTTCATCAACTCTTCAACTAACCATTCTGCGTATTCACCGCCACGACCTGGTTGGTAATGAATCATTGTGCGTTCCGTGAAGTTTACGCCGGATCCCGGCAAGAGGCGTTTCTTGTCATCACCCGTGCCAAAATCTGCTGTCTCCCAGAGAGTAAATCCATACTCACGCAATTCAGGATCTTCTTCTTCTGGATCCGGCTTAGACGCAATAAAGCCGTGCACTTTGGCAACGTTGAGTTCTACCTTTTCTTCATCGATCACGTAATTGCGTTTCTCACCAGTCAATGCCTGGTGCGGCGGACGCAGTTTGAGCAACATCTCCAAACCGTTCTTGTGGTCGGATGGCGTCATTTCCGTTGCGGTAATGTCCTCAAGACTCGTCGCGAACGTCATTTCCGGCAAACCAACAACATGGCAGCCTGTGCAGTTGTACTTTGCGAGCAGGAACTCACCTTCAAGACGATTCTTTGCGCGTTCATCGGGTGTATACACATATTCCGGAGCCGGTGGCTCAGCAATCAATCCCAGAACAAAAGTAGCAATCGCTTCAATCTCATCTTCCTTCAACGGAAATTTTGGCATCCTGAGACGTTCGTCATAGCCTTTGGTTTCCGTCTTTTCATAGTCGTAACTCCGAGGCCAACGCAGTTTCTGCCATAGAAAACCTGGACGTCCGTGATGCTGCAAGCTCTTAAAGTAGAACGCGGCTGACATTTCGCTTGCCACCTCTTCGGGACTCATATCTCCACTTTTATCCTGTCCCGCTGCCATCGCAGTGACAGCTTCTTCAACTCGTTCCAGCGTAGAACTGAATTTTGAATCTGGCGATTCACCATGATGGTGCAAAAATTCTTCAACGTGTTCAAACCCAAGCTTGCTGGTGTCTTTTCGGCCCCAATCCTGCAGTGCGACGCCGATCGGACGGGCACTCTCAAAGCCCGGCATGTCATGGCAACCGTAACATCCGTAGCGTGAAATTGTCTTGCGACCAACGAATTCCAGCTTGCGATTATACCAATCGGCAGCGTCCGATACGGGAGCTCCGTCCTCTGTCGCCAAAACGACTTCATCGCCAATCACATCAGCTTGCTTCATATCGAAATTGCGAGTCTGAATAATCTCTTCAGCCTTCTCTTTGCTGAATCGCCCCTTGCGAAGGAATAGGGCCACAAGATTATCCAGTTCGGCGGAATCAACATCTCGCACAGGAAACTCGCCAGGCGAGCCCTGGCTCAGAAGAAACGCCGTGATGTCCGCTGCAGGATCGATATCGTTCGTCCCTTCTTGATAGGCGTCCAGATAAAGATTTGGCATCTTTGTTCGAGCATGATATCGCTGGGGCTCACGAATCCATGTGTACAACCAATCGCTGAAGAGCGGGTCGTCAGCATTGCGTTTAATCTTCAAGTGAATATCACTGATATTTGGACCAAAGTCGGCAGTCGTTCCTGGAACAGCACCATGTTGGTGGCACGACAGACAACCGCGTTCTGAAAACAACTTTTTCCCACGTTCAACATCGGCAGTGTAACCATCAACAGGCTTCAGGAGTTCGATTGGCTGAGAATTCTTCAACAGCACCGCTGCAATGCCAGCCAGTTCAACGGTTTCCAATACTTGCGTGTGTGCTGCGGTAGTCTCTGATAGGTGTTCGAAATTACCGAAGAATTTTGGCATCTTCGTAGACGGTCGGAAGCGAGACGGGATTTCGGTCCAATACTGAATCCACTCAGATGTGGTCTTCGATTCAATGTGTCTTAAACTTGGACCAACTTTCCTGAATTTCCCCGCCACTTGAGTCGGGTCGGCAGCAATTCGAGCTGCGTCTTCTGCAGTCTGCGGCTCGATGCGAAGATCCGGACCAATGGCAACTCCTGCGTCCTGCCCGTGGATTTCATGGCAGCCGAAACATCCGTACTTTTGAATGAGCTGGTAGCCCTTGAACGCTTTTGGTGCAGAGGCACCGAACTTCGGATTCACGCCCAGCTCAGTCATACCATGATGGCACTTGATGCAAGTCGACTCCGCAAAGCGAGTCGGCTGCATCGGATACTCCCAGAAGTGATTTGCGTGGTAACCATATTCGGCGTGCCACTCATCGGCGATTTGAGGGTTGTCTGGCGTGTGTTCTGCGTTGCCGAAACTAGTACCGGAACCCTGACCATCATGGCAGATTGTGCAGCCAAACTTTGCGACGGGGTGCGGACTTGAGGCAGTACAGAACAAGTCAGTGTTCGGATGCGTGGCATAGGGTTGTGGGAATTTATTTTCATTAACCCATGTGGCAACATCATCAGCGGACGGATGGCCTTCAGGGAAGGCGGCAAATCCGCCTGGTGCTGTTTTATCAATGTTCTGATGACAGGTACGGCAACGATCGAAACGAGCAATCTTTGCCATGCCCAAAGTTTGACGCAACGCCGGCATCCAGTCCTGAACAACTTTCAAATGACCATTGAAGCCGTCGATGATGGGCATCTCCATCAGCGAACGCTTAAAGCTTGAATCCCAATCCGGAGGCTGAATGTTTTCAAGAGAAGTCTTCACACGAGATTCATCCTTCGTGAGCTGATCCTTTGAGGCTACCAGATCGTCGTATGACTTGGTGATCTCTTTTGTCTGAGCAGTCGTTACAGCCAAGTCAGCGATTGCAGAATCAAGCAACGCCTGCTTCTCGTCACAACGCCCCTGGGATGCACTGAAATTAGCCATACGCTGGCCGATAAGACCATCTTCAAGTGAATCTCGAACCGCCAAGTCAAATTGTGCGCGGGCCTGATCGCGGATACCGTTGAGCGACCTCAGTTCCTCGCCAAGCGTGTCCACTTTCCGCTGTTCAGTGTCCAACTTCGCAAACAATTCCTGGTTTGTTGATTCGCCTTTCACCTTCTTCAAGGCAGCATCTGCTTCATCGATCTGCTTCTGCAGCGAGGATTTCTCCGCTTCAAAATCCTGACTTCTAATCCCGCTCAGCTCAACTTCGCGCAGCTTCGCTTCGAGAGCAAAATTCTTGCGTTGAATCGGACGCCATTCGTCGTCCTGATCCTTCTTCATCATCAAAATTACGGACAGCAACATCACTAAGCTGCTGAGCGCAAAAACGATGTTTAACGTCTTCTGATTCCACGAATATGTATCATTTGCTGGCATAACTTTGGCTGGGCCTTCTGCCCGTCCTCAGCAGTTAACAAACACTGGAAACCCGACACCGGTAAAAACCGATATCAGATGTTGAAAAAATACTCAGGAATACCGACGATATATTTTAAAGAAAAAGTCCATCGTAACAGCATTTTAATTGGCAGAATTGCCATCCACAGGATCAGATTCGAAAACACCAAGAACCGGATCACACCCATTCGAGCAAAGAACTGACGCAACACTGTTAACCCAAGCAACGGCGGTAATACGGCAAAGTAGCCTATCACCAATAAGATCCCCGGAGATTCGCGTAGCAATATCTCCAGCACGCCTGAACCCTTTGGTATTCCTCCGAGATTCTCCCAGAAGAACTGACTCAGGTTCTTATTTGTAGCCGCCTCAACCTTGTGGACATCCCAGAATTCATAGATTCCGAAGAAGTTCCAGTTTGGCCCACGCAGAAAAGTCCCCAGGACGATCAACGCAACCCACAAAGGCAAAAAGCCGAACAGAAAAGTTGTGACCGCAAACGAACGCTGATTGAAAGTGTAATACCCATTACCGAGCTTGTTAAAATCGATGTATGGAACAGCCATTAAGCCGCCCAAAATAATGCTGGGCAATACAACGCCCGCCAACCAAGGGTCAAAGTACACCAGCATTTCCTGAAGACCAAGAAAGTACCACGGTGCTTTAGATGGGTTAGGTGTTTTCATCGAAGACGCTGGTTCTTCCAGTGGTGCCTGTAGAGCAATCCCCCAAAAGATCAGCACTGCCGTCAGAACAACCATGCAGATCAGTTCTGTGTAAACCAAGTCAGGCCATACCAGAACCTTATCATTGTCTTCCTGCTCAAATAATGGACGACCTTCCGCAATACGGCGATCGTTGTCCACTGAGCGTCGGAAATAGATCCATGTAAAGAACCCCACAATGAACAACATCGCAACAATCGGCACGTTGTCTGGCTTACCGACGATCTGCCGGAAGTCATAATCCGTCAAGCTCAAGCCCATAAACAACAACGAAAGATTCAGCAGAACCCAAGCTACCGTGGGCTTTGTCCACCACTCGCGAGCCGCAATCATGACGACTAATCCAGCAATCGTCATGAAGAAGAAAAGTACAGGGTTAGAGAGATACGTATCGAAGGAATTCCGGAACCAGAATGGCATCTCAATCAGAAATCCGTCGGGCGGATACGTAAAGTGATACGCAGAAGTCATCAGCAACACGGACGACACGATAGCCCAAACGGTCGCCTTGGGCACTCCGTTACTGAATTCACCATCCTGGTTGTAGCTGCGAATAGCCCAATAGAAGTTCATGCAGAACAGAATCAGGTAGTACCAGCCAAGACCAATCAGAACGCTGGGCGTCAGATCAGGATGAGGATCCAGGGAGGCCAGTATTGGTAGAGAATTCAACATTGACTAAACCCGGCGAGGAAAACACCAGATGCAAAACAGGAACCGACACAAGAGACAGCTCACCTACAGTGGCTGACTAATACCACCGTCTTTGCGGACACGCCAGAAGTGAATCGCAATTAACCCACTCACAACCAACGGAATCGCCACGCAGTGCAGGATGTAGAAGCGATTCAATGTGGCCTCACCAACGAAACGCCCACCAAGCAACAAGAACTTTGCGTCAGATGCATTTGTGATCAGTTCATATCCGCTTGTATTGAACAACTGAAACCCTGGACCTTCAGTTCCTAAACCGGGCGTGGCTTTTGCCATATTGGAGCCTACTGTAATAGCCCAAATCGCCAATTGATCCCAAGGCAGCAAATAACCAGTGAACGACAGCAGCAGCGTCAACACGAGCAGCAACACACCAATGACCCAATTGAATTCTCTTGGCGGCTTATAGCTACCGGTTAAAAACACGCGATACATATGCAGCCAGACCGTAATCACCATTGCGTGAGCGGCCCAGCGATGAATCTCTCGCATGATCCCAAGCGTTTGCACATCGCGCAACGCCTGAATGTCATAAAACGCCCATTCCAACGTCGGGCGATAGTAGAACATCAACAGCACGCCGGTAATTGTTTCCACTAAAAACAGGAAGAATGTTATGCCGCCCATACACCAAGTGTAGGACAGCGCAATTCCCTGCTGCTTAATAGATACCGGATGCAGATGCAGGAAAAAGTTCGTAAGCATCACGACGACGCGATTACGTCGATCCGTTGGAGCCGGATGCCTAAAAACACTTTTCCAGATTTGTGAGTTACGAATGTAGTCGCCGGCTGACACCTTCAGTTCCTCAGACGAAGCCTCTTCACGATCAAGTAGAAAAACACCGCGAAACAATCACCGCACCGCAACTGAATAAATACTCAGCCACAGAAACCCTCCGACAACAATCAACCTGCCGTCGGACATACATGCTTCGCCTGAACTCAGAACACTATCATGTCACGCCCACGAAACAGGCAGTATTGGTCCACTGACCAAGCTCTTTCTGGAACTTGACACTTTTATCTACTTCCAACATCCCATCTTCCGCGAGCCTAATACCGAAACGTTCAAGGGGACGAGGGGCAGGACCTTCAAAATTCACACCAGTTTTGTAAAACCCAGATCCGTGACATGGGCATTTAAATTTCTGTTCGCCTTCCAACCAGTTTGGCGTACACCCAAGGTGAGTACAAACAGTACTCAAGGCATAAATGGAACGCACACCATCGACTTCTCCATTGACAACCCAGATGTTGAACTGAGCCTGCCATTTGGTAGACACAGTCCCCGGAGCATAGTCGTTTGTAGGACCAATTTTGAACTTCGTTGGTGGCTCAACCAAAACATTCGGCATCATGAAGCGTGCTACACCCAGCACACCAACAGTCGATGCGGCGATCATTGATGTCCAAGCCAACACAACCCACGAACAAACTGCACCAACGATGATAGCCAACACATTACGTCGATCAACTTCAGCAGCCTTTCCCGCAGCAGGCTTTGAAGCACCAGCCTTACCCGGCAGCGGTCTCGCCGGCAGCACAACTTTCGGCGGCGCATCCACAGCCCCAACTACTGCTGCTGTTCGAGCCGCCTTAATCATATCCGCCGCTGACAGACCAGCCGCTTTTGAAGGATCAATCTTTGCAACCGGCGATTCGCCCGGCGCAACATTTTTAACCGCTGAAACAGCAGCCGCCGGAGCAGCACCTGCCTTGGCGCGAATCGCAGCCATGATATCAGCGGGACTCTTTACAGAAGCACCCGCTTCTGATGAGGCAGCTACTCCAACAGGCTTCTTTGCAGCCGCCAGGATCGCCGCTGTTCCCGTCGGAGCCACCGCGTCTGGTTTGGCAGCAGGCGCTTTCGCAGCGCGGGCCGCAGCCATGATGTCGGCAGTACTCTTGGGAGCGGGTGCCGATACTGAAGTATCTGCAGGCGGCGACTCACCAACCGACGGAACAGGAACACCGGGCGATTCATTACTCGTCGCAGATTCCGGCGATGCTGCATTCGCAGCTTTGGCTCGAATCTTCGAGAGAATGTCGTTCGTCGAAGGCTTTGGTTCAGTCATTTAACCCTACCAGCCAGCAGAAGTAAAAAAGAAGATGTCGCGATTGAACAAATCCCATCGCACACTGCACAACTTCTTAACTGACCGCACGTTGCGGAAAGGAATTAACACACACGGCGTTTGGATTCTGCCTCTCATGTTCGACAGTGACAAGGCGGCTGAAACAACGCCACTTTCTTTTCTCAGAGGCGGGAGGCTATCAATTTGACCTTCCCGCGCGCGGGAAGCATTTGCAGCATACAAACGACGCTTTTTCTACGATGAAATAGTGTGAGGCTCGAACTTCAATTCAAGTTTTTAAGTTCAAGGTACTGCAGTCTTCCAATGTGCCACATGTAAGTGGGGCCGTAGCCCGCTTTTCGAGGCCATGGATTTAATGTTGCTGTCAGCAGCGATGCTTTGGCATCTTCAATCTGCCCCTCGACGACCTGATTCATGCCGATATAGAGATGGCTGTAGAACAGCCGAGAAGCACGTGATTCCTCTGAGAGATCTGCTGGAATTGTCTGCAACACTTCGCCTGCCGTGAGAGTGCCATCGAACAGGCGATACACTTCCTTAAACGGTGGACGATCGTCTTTTTCATAACGCAGCAACTGTCGTTTTGCTTCTTCCTTGCCGAACGCTCGGTAATGCGAAAGATATCGCCAGATGCCGTTTTCCCGATCGATATTGTCGAACGAGTTGTACCTGTCGAATTGCTCAGCAGCCTGCTTTGGATGATTTGCGAAGAACATCGCAATCCCAAGTCGCCAGTGAGACGCATCGAGCGCCGGCTTCAATTTCACCATTTGCAGATAATCAGCCTCGGCCTTTTCAAATTCCCCCAAAAACATTTGCAGGTCACCGCGCGCAGAATACTGATCGACAGCATCAGATGCTGCATCATCAATGCTGCCTTTCTCGCGAAGCTGTTTTGTGAGCGAATCCATCAACTGCGAATTCAGCACTTCAACCCGACGAACATCCGAGTCTTCAGAACTGGCGATCTTCGCCTTTTCATCACTAAAACACGAAGCATGCGGCATGGTAAGCATCAGCACGACGAGAAAGGTGAACCGCATGGCACGTAAATAGGAATCGAATTTCATTGTTAAGCTTCCGAGGAAGTGAGGGCTTAAGTCCAGCCCTGAAATAAAGTACATCAGCTTTTCCAGGCTGACAGCTTCTCCACAGTGTCAGGCTGGAAAGCCTGACGCACTTTCCAAGATCTTATTTGCGGACTCTTGTTTCGCCGAGTATAGCCAAAATATCCAAACGAGTCTTCGTCCGTTCAAACTGTCGATTTCTGCCGAAATACAAATCGTGACGCAACATCACACATAACCCTAACCTTCCCAGACATCCGCTTCTGACGCAACTCAGATTGACACCGGAAACCTATCACGCATACAAGGACTCCTGCTAAATGTAGGGCCGCAGGAATCGGCTCGATTTTTGAGATATTCGATGGAGCGATTCGATGCGCCGTGTATTACTGACTTTTGGATCTCTACTGCTGGCCGCTGGGTGCGGTTCAGAAACGAAAATCCCCGAAGCTGGGTCCGCAGGGATCCCGCTTTCGATCTCCGGAAATCAGACTCCAAAAGCCGCCGCGGCAAATGCAGCACCTAACAAAACGATCTCACAGTATCCAGATTCCGTCCGTCAGCTTTTACAGAAAGCCAACTCCGGTGTCGTTGCTGGCAATCATGCCGTAGCGATTGAAGCGCTGAGTCAGGCCATCAGTCTGGCTCCGGAAGACGCCAGCCTGTTTCGCATGCGAGCCGACGTTTATGTCTTGCACGGTGAAAACGCCAACGCTCGCGTCGATTTCAGTACCGCCATTCGCCTCGCACCCGACATTGCCGACTACTACAACTACCGTGGCTATTTTCTAATGTCACAACGGCTGACAAAAGAAGCAGTCGTCGATTTCGAAAAAGCCGTTCAGTTAAATCCGGCGCATACAGCCGCCCTCAACAATCGCGGCCTGATCGGCCTGACGAATGAGGACTACTCAGCTGCAGAGGCCGATTTTTCAAAGGCGATCGAAGGAGATCGTAAGTTCGCCGACGCATGGAACAACCGCGGCTTTACTCGCTTTAAGCTCAATCAATTCGACACGGCCTTGTCAGACCTGCAACAAGCGCTGCGTATTCAGGAAACCTACGTCACGGCATGGAATAACAGCGGCCTGGTCTACATGCAGCAGAACAAATACGAAGATGCCTTAAAGGCTTTCGCTCGTGCTTCAGAACTGGAACCAATGGACATGCGATGGTTGAATCACCATCGTGCCGCGTTGCTGAAGTTGAACCGCTTTGAAGAAGCGCAGCAGGACGCAAAGAAACTGGCATGGATTGAAGAATTGAACCTGTTTTCTCAACAGGCCGCTCGCAACTCGCGCAATCCTGCGGCATGGATTGTTCGCGGAAAACATCTCATGAACGGCAGTCAGTACGGTGCCGCTGTTCAGGATTTCACGCGTGCATTAATCGTAAGCCCGGGCAACGCGGATGCACTACGAGGCCGCGCGTCTGCATGGCTGGCAACTGGCGAACTTCAGAAAGCAATGTTGGATTGCGATGAATCAATTGTCGTGAAATCATCCCAGGAAGCGTACTCTCTGCGTGGCGACCTGTGGATGCGTCTGGAGAACTTTGACAATGCTATTGCGGATTTCGAAACAGCCGGACGCTTTGATGAGCAGGTCGCGGTCGCTTACGAAAAACGCGCCGACATTCGACACGAAGACGGCAAGGCCGACGAAGCCAAAACCGATCTGCTGCGTGCTCGTGAAATTCGTGATGCCATGCTTGATCGTGAATCAACATCAAAGGCTCCGCAGTCAGCGGAAGGCTTTGATCCTTCTAGCCCGAGTGCAAATTAGAAATCAAGTCTCGTAGCTATACTCTTCAAGAGATTCGGCAGTGCGACTTCCTTCGGAACCTGTCTAAGATCAGGCCTCGTCCAATTCACGAATTTATTTACGGACAGGTTGTTATCACCTGCGTCGGGATGAGGATCGGCAGTGCGAGAAGCAAAGACGGAAGATCAGTCATACGCATCTGTTCCGTTCCCGCAGTCCCTTCCAAAACTTGAACGGCTCGACATTCACAAGACGAAGATCACAGCAACCCGGGCGAAAGAAATTCGAAACTCGCGCCTAGGGTTGCGAGTGCTCCACGAAGCAATCCCGTAGATCGGCCGGCCCCACGGAAGTCGCTAAACATCATGGGTTGGGGCATATCGGGATAAACCGGTTTGGGGTGCAGGGGAGTTTTCGGTGCCAAGGGGAGTTTTCGGTGCCATACACCTGAAATCGATACACCTGAAATTGCGCGGAGAGGTATGAACTTTTCCACTTCGACAGTTTCCGGTGACGATGCGGAATCAATCAGGTGTACTCGGCAAAGATGAGAGTCTACCGAGCGGCGCGTGAGTTATCACGTGGATTCCGGGCATTCATTGAGGCTCGCCGACGGAAGGTCCGCGTTGAAGTAGGTCCTTTCTGCCGGAAAGGACTTCGCAGCGCCGCTGCGACCTGCGACCAAATTTGTTTCCACTTCAAGATCATGTCGCCGGAGATCACGCCACCGCTTTTTGTTTCGCCGTGTGCTTAGTTCCCACCGCCACAAGCAGACTCCGCTCCACCTCGATCGCTACTCTACGCCATTTGTACGCACCCGCGAGGACAACGAAAGAAATTCAAAATCTGTTTTGAATCAATCATTGCAAATACTTGACACCGTCGCTTAATAGTTATGCGGTCCTCGGTCCCTACTTTGTACCCGAGGAGGAAAACATGATCATCAGTGAATATAGTGCCATCGGACAGTTTGCGGCATGGACGCGAAAGTCGAGCTGAGAATCAATGCGGCGGGTTGGGGAGGATTTGGATTTGTCTCAGCCCACATCGAAAGCGCGACTGCGCCACCGATTGACTCGCCGAAAATCGAGATTCGTCGTTCGTCGTACCCAAGGGTCTCGCAGGCGTACTGCCAGACAAGCAGAGCATCATTCGAGAGCGCAGATTCGGTTGGCGAGCCTGTGCTGTCACCGAAACCGCGGTAGTCGAAGATCAGCACATCGAACCCACGTGACGCAACTTCGCGAAGATCGCTAATGCGTTCGTGGCGGTTAAGCGAATTGCCCGGAAAATAGAGCACCAGTGGATGTCTGCCGTCATCCGCGTGACGTTCGTCGCTGCCCTTCACCAACCAGCCGCGTATCGTGTTGCCATCCGCTGTCGTTAGCTCGACGTCGATACCGAAGTGGTCGTCTAAGCCGACGTTGCGGACCGTGAGGTTGTCGGCGACGGTCGATCTATACATGAGTCGCCGCTGCAGAACTGCGAAGATCACAGTGACAGCAAGATACGGGACGATGACGTAGAGCAGGCATGCGCGGCAAACCCGTTGCCGCAAAGTTCGCGGTTTTTGCAAAGGCTTCGGATCGTGCTCTGCTGTTTCCATTTGCTCCTGCCACATAGCGACTGCGGTCGCATCGCCACAAGCTAACTCCACTCTACCCCGACCGCTAATCAGCGCCATTCGTCTGCGGCTCGTTAGAACGATACGCGCCGCGAGACTGTTAGGAGGCAGTGCCGATTGTCTCGGCAACGCGTTCTGCGTCGCGTTTCGACAGACCGAATGTAGAAAGAAACGTCAATACCTCTTTCATCTTTGGCGTGAAAATTCGATTGTCGTTAAGTGCAAGAAACGGAACGATTGCACCACCAACAGTTCCCCGCGTGGCCACGAATGTGTGAACGACGTTGCCAAGACTGTCAGGCCTCAACCACACGCACGGCTGATTCCTGCCGCCCGACATATTGGATTTGAGAATTTGGACGAGGCCACCATGTTCCAAATAATCGACTATTTTGTCATCGGAAATTGCCACGACGCTATTGTTTGCGAGAGAAAGGTCGTCCTCCGGCATTTCAATGACGTCTTCGTCATACGGGTCGTTTGGTATGAGTACCCTGAATATGCGAACGCTGTTAGCGCCGATTGGGCCACGGTCGTCAACTACGACGCCCTGGACCGGCGTAGTTCCTAGCGTGAAACTTACGTTGTCACCAACTGAAATTGTCTTTTGTGCTACCATGGGGGTGTACCCGTAATTTGACCGATGTGGTCACCGATCACTGAATCAAACACAAGAGCGAGTTGTTCGCAAGCGTTGCGCCATCGGCGAACCGTTTCCAACCGCAAGCCAATTGTACCACCGAGCGCAGCAAGGTCAAAGTCCTGATGAGCAATGGCGTTGCGCCAATTGTTGAGATCTTCCAGGTGACCGATGCGGCCGTTGTTCCAGCGGCGCTGTGCTCATATTCGATCCCAAAATACCAAGCCAAGACGGTTGTAGTCGGAACCAATGTTGCCTGGATTCGGATTCCCTCGGTCGAGTTTTCGATGAAGTGTGAATTCAGCGCGGAGAACGACACGCAGGGACAATGGAGTGATGGAACGAGCAATGTGGTCAATGGCTTCGGAGTGCAGATCTCGGCAGAAACCTTGAAACTGTGAAGACACCAACATCGTGTACGCATGGTTGATCTGTTGGGTTGCGTAGCGACGCCCTCGTGCGCCGCCATCGACCTGAAGGTGAGCGTCTGCAATTTCATGCCGCTTTTCGAGGGCAGTGTTGCCACAGCCTATATTTAAGAATGTACCAAACCCAGCCAATGCCACCAGTCATGACGATTGCCATGATCCACCAACATTTTATTTTTGTGCTGTCGAATTTTCGTGTTCGCCAGTCCCGCGCAGTAAAAAGGAACGCAGCGACGTTGAGCAAGAACACTGCAGCATGAACCGTCAGGAATACTGCAATAACAGTCGTTGGCAGGTGGCGATTGGATTCGGGGATGACGAATGCCGTTAGGCAAGCTATCAGAAACAGCGGACTGTAAGCAGCAGTGGCGACCATTGCGTTCCGGATAATTGTCGAAGACCATTTGTCCAGCGTGGAGTGATGGCCCAGTGCAGTGTGGGCAGGAGAACGGTATGGGTTGGAATCATCCACAATCGGACTCGAGAGGCAATGGGTAACGAATTGCGATCTATGCGGCTGGCGATTCGCAGGACGCATAGATCAAGCGTTGAATTTTACTGCTTCGTGAGTTTCCGGTGACGTATGCGGAATCAATCAGGTGTACTCGGCGGACGATGAGAGTTTACCGAACGGCGTGTGAGTTGTCACCAGGATTCGGGGCATTCATCAAGGCATGCCGGTGGAAGGTCCGCGCTGGGGTAGGTCCTTTCTGCCGGAAAGGACTTCGCAGCCCGACTGCGACCTGCGACCACACGTGTTTCCACTTCAAGATCATATCGCCGGAGATTACGGCAACGCTTTTTGATTGGCCGTGTGGTATCCCACTCACGCTTCGCCTTACGACGAAAATCCAGCCCTAGAATGCAATACACTGAAGGCAATCCTCAGTGAACTCTGTGTTCTCCGTGGTGAAAAATGCGATTCGACAACCAGTCACGCTGCGAATCAGCGTGGCGTGCTCAGACTGCGAAAATCACAAATTGCATCAACAAGCGAACGGTATGACTTTATCCGGCATTCCGGCAACGCCAGGCGAAGCCTGGCAACTTCCGTGGAAGAAAAGTCCTCACCGGACAGCAGCAAAACCTTAAGCTGTCGCAGCTTATGCAACGGCGACAAATTCTTCACAGAGTCATCAATCAGCAGCACTTGCAGGGATTCAGACAGTGCAAGCCGCTTCCAACTCTCAACGCCGTGCCAGATCGCCAGGTGCTTGAGCGTCGGTAATCTGAGTCATCGTGAGATCGAGAGCTGCAAATCCAGGGTAGAATACCAAATGGTCCAAGTCGTCATCTGTCACATCTGACTCAGTCAGGTTGACGATGCCGTCCGGCTCGCTTTCGGTGTATGCGATTCCTGTACCCAGCCGAGCAAGCAACTCAAGTGCTGCATCGGGAAGCGGTTGATTTTCAGACTCCATGCTGCCTCCAGAAATAAGTACAAGGACTTTGTCCGTCGTGATTGTACACTGAATCATACATGAGTGACGCCTGAATATTGCTATTTCGGCTCGTCGAAAAATGAAGTGCTCAATTCAGGTCGAAAACTGTGCCTGTAAACGGATCGACCCAACGCTCTTCGACAGACACTGAGATCTTGCAATCCGGAAGTTTCTCGCGGAGCCGCATGACCCCCGCCTCGGTAAGACTCGTGTTCTGAATGCTCAATCTGGTGATCGATGGAAATGCGACAAGTGTTTCAATGCAATCGTCGTTTATTCCTTTGCACTCGTCCAACACCATCGTGTCCAGTGATTCGAGTTTTGACAGTGACAACAGTCCGACCTTACTGATTTTTGTGCCAGTCACATCCAGCCCCGTCAGCATCTTCAGTGAGGAAACATCCGCGATTCCTGCGCCCGTCACATTGACTGCGTGCCTGATCGAAAACACTTCGATATCCGGACTCTGTCGAATCGATTTCAGAGCCTCTTCAGTAATTGCACAGTCATCCAATCTCAACATTCAAACGATCGCCATTCCGATGAATGGCTTGGTTTAGTTTCTGTGCTACGTTTTCGAGATGAAACCACGAAGACCAGGAATAGAGTTTTTGATACTGGCCTTAAGATACTCATTGATGAGGGCAAATGGGAAACCACCGACGATCTGCATGGACTTGTGCCATCGATGGTTGTCTCGCGCGGCAGCAAGAAACTCACAACCGTTCCAGGTAAGCGGGAAGTGCATGCATTGACGCCCATTCTTTTCCATGATTCGACCATCAATCGGGATGAAAGACTGTGGGTTTCCGCTGGCCGAGGAATTGGCCAAAAGAACTGCTATCAGATCGGCTTCAATGAGCCAGATCATGTGTTGCGTGATGGCGCTTTCGTCCGCAGTTGGATATGGCAGCGTGCAATCGCTCTCGTAGAATAACAGCAATTCACGGATCAAATTCATGTCGCGTTTCATTGGCTTCCAGTGCTCCGCATCTTTGCAGGTAGAGATCGTATGACTGGTAACCGGGCCGCAGCCAACCAGTTGTGAAATCAGAAACGGCGCGGCCCGCAGCTCTGGCTGAACCGATTGGTCGTCGCCATTGTGCTCGACACTGTCTACGGCCCAGAGTAACCAGGCCCCAAAACCAGAGTTCGCCGGATTCTCGATCAAGTTTACCAAGATCGATTGTCTTATGACTTGAATGGCGTGGCGAAACACCGAAATCTTCGGCCCCAGCGAGCCATGAATGATGGACCCAGATGTCGATGGCGAGGTTTGAAAATGCGGGTTTGACCATCAGCTTGCAAGTGAACTTTGGAGACAGAATGAATTGCGATCTGTGCGGCTCGCGGCTAGCCCGATTTATAGATCGTGTGCTGAACTTTTCCACTTCGTGAGGTTCCGGTGACAATGCGGAATCAATCAGGTCCACTCGGCGGGCGATTAGAGTTTACAGAAGACCGTGCGAGTTGTCACCAGGATTTTGGAAGGTGCGATCGTTTTGCTCCGCTGGCTCGCATCGCCACAAGCCCACTCCGCTCTTCCGCGATCGTTACTCTCCGCTGCCCGTACGCACTCGCGAAGTCAAAGGCTTCTTGGCTATCTTGTCTTCGGTGTTGGCTGACATGCAATCAAAGAATACCGTTTCGACTTGATTTTCATCATCAAAACGCAATTCGATATTGCCTAGATGTAGATCGCCGTGCCATAGTTCAACTGACGCCATTTGATCTGCCGTTTTGGGATTTTTCAGTTGGCCATTATATGTGATCGCAGCCAGCATCTTGCCAACACCCATAGCTAATCGCCTGCGATCCTCATCCGTACAGGCCACCTTTCGGCGAACGACTGACATGAGTTTCCTGCTTGGTTCCGGAATATAAACAGGGGAAACTGCAGATCGAATCACAAAGCCCGCGTCGGACCTTGTCGCAGCGACGATCACCTCAAGTTCCCTGTAGCACATCGATGGCGTGTCCAGGATGGTTGTAAAGTACTGCGTGTTCGGTAACACCACTGCAAGTTCAGGAATATCAAGCGGCTTAAGTCGTGCTGCTGGATTATACGCGACCCCGTAGATTGTTCGCCGTTCGCGGCCAAGTTCTTCAGCTTCATCATATTTCACTGAAAGATATTGGCGAACGGCATGTTCCACTTCGTCGTCAAGAGGCCGTGCCTGTAGATCCAACGGAGAAACAGTGGCAACGAGAATTGACAACAAGCACGTTTTGTAAGACATACTGGATATCCAAATAACGAATTGCGATCTTTGCGGCTGTCGATTAGCCGGACCTACAGATCGTCGTGCGTTGAAGTTTTCCGCTTCGAGAGTTTCCGGTGACGATGCGAAATCAATCAGGTTCACCCGGCGGAAATGAGAGTTTACCAAGGAGCGTGCGAGTTGTCACGAGGATTCAGGAAGGTGCGACGGGGCCGCTCGTGGTTTGTATTGCCACGAGCACACTCCGCTCAAACGCGATCGCCACTCGGTGCCATTCGTACGCACTCGCGAAGTTGAACCGTTATTGGTTATGCAACAATTCCGAGTGCCGGTTCGCCCAATTGCCACAGAGTTTTAATTTCCGGTACAAGATTGTCAGGGATGTCTTCGGCGACACCAACAGGCAAGTCAATCGCTGCAGTTGCCGGTTTTGACAGGACAATGGAGCCAGTTGCAGCACCCGCAATTGTCAGCGCAGTGCTAAATGAATTACCGAATCTTGTATTTGAACGCAGGAATACACCGTCGTGGAAACGTAAACGACGCCCTTTGCCATCGGAGTATTGAACGGATGCACCAACCTCGAAAGATTGGCGTTTGCCTTGTAGCTTTTCGGGTATCGGAATCGCGATTCGTGCAACGCCAAACCCCGCAGGCGGACATTCGATCTCGAATGTAATTGTATCAATCTTCGCGCGGGTCATAAAAAAACCACGGGCAGGACGCAAAGCGATGCGTCCAAGAGACGGCCTGTCATATTGAGTTTGGAAATAGGCATCCACGAAAGCGATGCCATCGATAGCGGTTACGACAAATGCGAAACAGAAGCCATCGCGATTGAAATACGTTCCAGTGAGAGGACGCAAATAGTCGTGTTCGACATCAGCACGAAATTGCAGTTTGAGGATCATTCCAAGCGCGAGGATCGCGGTGACCGGCGCACCAATGCGAAAGCCCCATGTCATTGCGTCAGGTCGATCTGCCGTCCATGAGAATGCCGCAGCGATGAGGCCCACGATCATCAGTAATGCACATATAGATTTGGTTGATTCACCCATTCGGCTGTGTTCGTTGCATAAAGAATTTCGATCTATCCCGCTGGCTATCAGCCGGACGCATAGATTGCACGTTTAACGTTTTCCGCTTCGAGAGTTTCCGGTGACGATGCGGAATCAATCTGGTTCACTCGGCGGACGATGAGAGTCTATCGAACAGCGTGCGGATCGTCACTTGGATTCCGGACGGTGTGATGGTTGCGTCCGGCTTGCTCGTATCGCCACAAGCCCACACCGCTCTTCCGCGATCATTACTCCACGCCGCCCACCGGCACTCGCGAAGTCAACGGCTTTATGAGTTACTTTGCGACTTCTTGTTCTGCGATTTGAGCCACATTGACAGCGATTGACTCAGGCGCGGTATTGATTGTGGAAGAGCCGTGCGATTTGAGGCATGCCCGTCGCGACTGCTTTACAACAACCATGATTATGGTGATGATCGATGGAAGAATCCATCCACCCACAAGTACCGCAGCATTGCCGCCAACTCCGTCGTAATCATGATCATTTCGTAGACGGGCCATTTCCCGAAGCGCCGGAAGGCTGAAAAACATGCGAAATTCGACGATCAGAAACCACGATAACATAACAGCGAGCAAAGCACGTAGTGTCAGCGACCGCAGAGCAAGCGTTTTTACGGGAGCAAAGATTAACAGTCCGGGGACTACGACCAGTGATGCAAGTGTTCCATAATCGCCAACGGCTGCGCATGCTGGAATTGGCAACCATTGACTCGGGCGTAATAGGCTGAGGCCGATATCAACGACTACGGCAGCAATGAAAGTAACGCCAATTGCGGGAAGTGGCCGCATATCTTTACCAGCTAACGAATTGCGATCTATGCGGCTGGCGATTCGCCGGACGCCTCGATGGTGCGTCGAACGTTTCCGCTCGTGAGTGTTCCGCGACGTATGCGGAAACGATCAGGTTCACTCGGCCGAGCTGGGATTTTATCGATGAGTGAGCGGGGTGTCACGAGGATTCCGGGCATTCATCGCGGCTCGCTGGCGGAAGGTCCGCGCTGAGGTAGGTCCTTTCTGCCGGAAAAGACTTCGCAGCGCCGCTGCGACCTGCGACCAAATTTGTTTCCACTTCAAGATCATGTCGCCGAAGATCACGCCACCGCTTTTTTTTTCGCCGTGCAACATCCCGCTCACGCTTCGCCTTCCGGCGAAAGTCCAGCCCGGCAGGCAGGACCTACATGAAATCGCCAAATCGCATCGGTCCACAAAAACATTTCCCATACGCCACCCGGCTTTGTTCAACCATCGGGCTTCCTGAACAAACGCCTTGAGTTTCGCTCGGCTAGCTCGTATCGCCAAAAGCTCACACCGCGCTACCGCGATCGTTACTCCGCTCTATTCGTCCGCATTCGCGAAGTCAAAGCACCAACGTTTAGCTGGCGTTGGGTGGTTGCTCATGCGCCCAGTAGCCATCAACTGAAGCTCTTATTGTTTTGCCTTCAAATTGCAGGTTTGGTTCGGGAAGCAAATCAATCTGCAGTACAAGGAACTGACGAACGGCTTTTCGTTGAGCGGCTGTCAGGAGTAAATAGCGATCATCCATTCCGCGAGTGTTGAGGTGAAAGCGAATGTCTTGAGTGAGTTGACCACGAAGGTCAGCGATCAGATAGGCAGGCAAGTGGAATCTCATGCCTTTTGCATCGAAGCGAACAGATTGTTCCACTGCCTCAATCGCCTGTAGTTTGGTGTTCGCGTTCACAAGAACGTTCCAATCTGAGTTTGCCAACTGCCAGGAACGCGGCAGTACGGCAGCCAAGTAAGTTCGCCCGGATCGCGTGCTTCGGTGTAAGGCATCGTTCACATTGTCCTTGAGCCAATAGGCCCGTCAATGATATGGCCAACGAGAATCTGAGGCTCCGCAGTATTGATCTCACCATCTGAGAGTAACAGGATGCAGCAAATGAATGAAAAGGGGGCGAGGCCAATTGTAATCAGCGCGCACAACCACCTTTGAATGGGACGAAAATGAGGAATGATTCACATTCTAAGAAGTCAAATCGGTAATCCATTCCTTTGAATGCGAACGATCACCGATCACCGGGCGGCGACGAAAGGTTTTCCACTGGCAATTCGCCTGACTTCGCCGCTCCGTGTGCATCGGATTGCTCGCCGAGCTTGAGCACAGCAAATACAAGAGCATGGTCCGAACCATCTCGTCGGAGAACTTCAGATTTGATGGTAGTGAAATGGGCGGTGTGAAATATGTAATCGATACGAAGTGCAATTGGAATTGGTCTCGTCGGCCAACTCCATGTTGGATGAGCATTCGCATCGTCGTGAAGGGATTCGAAAGCATCAATCATTCCGCAGTCAACGAGCCGTTTTGGAGCAACAAATGTGGAGATGCTATTGAAGTCACCAAGAACTATAGCTGGGTGTTTAGGGTCAATCGCTTCGACGATTGCGCCGATCTCGATCGCGTGATTCTCTTCGGTTGCTGAGAGCGCGGTCATTGCGTCGGCAATTCTCCCGCCACCTTTGAATTGGAACGGCGTCAAATGGACATTTACAATCTGGATTGGTTCACCAGCGATTTCAAACGTTGCCGCGTAGAAACCGAACAGCCCAGCGTTTGGTGGTGTGAATTTCACGTTGGTCAGCTTTTTCTTGGAGGCAAACGCAAATCGTTCCGCGTAGTACTGGCCATCGTGGCCGATTGAATAGAAAAATGGGTAGGTTTTCTCAAGGCGTTCACCAAGAAATCGCTCCGATTGAACTGTTGTTTCCTGAAAGCAGATCAAGTCCGGGTCGGCGGTCGCAATCGCATCAAGGACTTGATCGCCTCGTCGGTTGGCATAGTTCAAGTTGTACGTAGCAACACAAAACGAATCCGCAGAGGCGGAAGACGAAAGAATAAAGACGATGATTGTTGCGATCAGATTCTTCATGTTGTCAGCGAACAATGTAAATAAGGAGCCAAATGACAGGGATAAAACGGAGATCGCCCATCAACTGCACCGTCAAGAGCAATACTATTACCGCTGAGGAAAACCCGCAATCCGACCGGACCAGCAGATGATCTCTCCAGCATCACTCATGGCCTCTCACGTCGTTCGCGGCGCTTCCTCCGACATAGACGTCTCAACGTCCGGAAACAATCAGGTTCACTCGGCGGACGATGAGAGTTTAGCGAAGACTGAGTGGGTTGTCATTTGGAATCCGGACGGTCCGCAGGTTCTGCTCGGCTGGTTCGTGTCGCGACAGACCCACTCTGCTCCATCGTGATGGTTACTACACGCCGTCCGTCCGCATTCGCGAAGTCAAAGCCTTAGTCGTTATTTCTCTAATGTTCTGTACTGGAGGAGATTTCGCAAAGCAACCTGATACGCCTGCCGACCATCCAGTCCCCACGCACGGCGCCCGGCAATGCACTCGTCGTAGGCTTTTGCGAGTTGTGGCTAAGTTCGGATCGTCCAGCGTTGCTGCACGAGCTGCAAATTCGTCTGGGCAGTGTTTCATGATATCAGAGACCAGACTGAGTTTTGCAAAATAGACCGGCGTAACCAATCCGGACACGAATGACATTCAACGTGAGAACCAGTCGTGTGCGACTACGGTTGATGCATTCGTTCTGTGGACTGTCTGAACTACCAAAGCGACAGTTGAAGGCCATCCACATCGTCAAAGTGTCGATCTCGTGTCGCGAGCGTCAACGAATGTTGCATTGCCGAAGCTGCGATCCAGATGTCGTTTTCGGGA
>Ga0209284_10000433_pt1 | contig 68594 bp, 60 predicted proteins | sample FRY03_FD_187211 | JGI IMG/M metagenome (GOLD analysis project Ga0209284, IMG submission 187211) | Freshwater microbial communities from Lake Fryxell liftoff mats and glacier meltwater in Antarctica - FRY-03 (SPAdes) (version 2) | ecosystem: Environmental > Aquatic > Freshwater > Ice > Glacier...
AACGACCAGCAGCGTTTTTTAAGCACTCTAGGCGATTCAATCGCCACAGCAGCCTTCCCATCCGCCATAGAAAGCCCATTTGACGGCCGCCAAGTTCAATACAAAAAAGTAGATTCTCTCGGGTTTTTCCCCGTATATGTTTACAGCATTAATCCCGATTCTGCTCGCTTTTCGGTGAGCTTTAGTCTCGTTGGACAAGGCAATGGCGATTACCTTCCCGCTGTTTCAACTGCCAATGGCAGGGTTTTTCAGTGGGTAGCTCCTGAAGTTACAAACGGAGATACGCTGCGTAAAGGCACCCATGCGGCTGTTATCCGCCTCACCGCGCCCAATCGCTTACAAATGAGTGCTGTAAATGCATCGATTCCAATCGATAAATACACCCATGTGCAATTGGAAGGTGCACAATCCGTCAACGACCAAAACCTCTTCTCTAACATTAACAACGAAAACAACCAAGGTTATGCCGTAAAGGCAAAATTGTTAACAAATAGACCTTTGACCAAGACGGGCAATCTCAAACTGCGTGCAGGGGCAGATTTGGAATGGCTTAACGACAACTTTAAAATCGTACAGCCCTATCGAAATATGGAATTTGCCCGCGATTGGAACGTACCCAGCCTATTCGCCGAGCAAGAGGAGCGCATGGCGAGTTTTTCGGTTGGACTGAGCTACAAGGATTCGACACGCCTAGATTATAGCTTCAAGCAGTACCTTATTTCTGATGCCTATCAGGGCTTTCGGCGGGGGCTTTTGGGGTCGCACCAAAACAAAAATACTCAAATAGCTTTGTCATACGACGTGCTATCGTCAAGTTCTGATTTTTTTGAAGGAGATTATGTACGCGTTAAGGCCAATCTCCAACGAAAATTTGGCAAGCTGCAGGCAGGGGCTTCTTATGAGTTTGAGGACAATTTGGTATTTAGCCCTGGTACAGATACTTTGGCCATAAATAGCTTTAGGTTCGACATCGCAAACCTCTCTTTAAGCTATCAAACTGCTGCTTTTGACAAAATAAGCCTCCAGTATACCTATCGAAATGATTTACTGCCCTTTGGTCAGACCAACTTGCAAGAAACACAAACAGGTCACAGTTATACCCTAGCTACTGAGCTTAACCGCTGGGAAGATCACCTCTTTAAGCTGACGGCTACGTATCGCCTGCTAAATACATTTGAAACGCCAGAACAAGCTGCCAATCGCGAAGGTAATTACTTGGGACAGCTCGAGTATAGCAGTAATTTCTTCAAAAAACTTTTGACCTGGAGTAGTTTTTATTCTTTTTCTCAAGGGCAAGAGTTGCGCAGGGAAATCGCTTATTTGGAAGTCCCAAGAGGACAAGGCAATTACACTTGGAATGATTACAATGAAAATGGCGTGCAAGAACTGGACGAATTTGAGCTGTCATTTTATAGCGATCAGGCCAATTATATTAAGATTTTTATCCCTGGAAACAGCTTTGTGGCCACTTATTCTAATAAGTTCAATCAGACTTTCCAGCTGAATCCTGCCAATCTACTCACTAAAAAACATTGGTTATCGCGTTTTAGCAACCTCACAGCGTTCTCCATGGAGCAAAAAAACCAAGGCGATAATGCAATTTCCTTTCTGAATCCTTTCGAATTGCGTTTAGATGACACCTCTTTGGTAGCTGCCAATGGCAATATTCGCAACACTTTGTTTTTTAATAGAAACAGTCCCCAATTTGGTATAGACTTAGGTTATCAACGCAATTTGCAACGGATTTTGCTAGCCAATGGCACGGAAACCCGAGAAAATACCGATCGAAATATCCGATTGCGTTGGAATTTATTAAAGCAATTAAATTTCGAGAATTTGTTACAACTTGGACAGCGCGTGCTGGCAGCAGACTTATTTACCGTTCGTAATTACAACATCAACCAAATAGAGTGGGTGCCGTCCTTAAATTGGACTGCGAATAGTAAGCTGCGTTTAGGTTTAAAATACTCCTACAGGGAAAAAGACAATAACCGTACTTTGCTTGAGAACGAAACATCAGTCGAGCAGGTCGATATTCAAGAGTTCGGCGGGGAGCTAAACTACAACTTATTGGCATCCAGTTCAATCCGAATTACCTTTTCAAATATAAATAATACCTTCATTGGCGACCCAAACAGTCCAGTGGGCTTCGAAATGCTCCAAGGCTTACTCCCAGGCAGCAACCAAGTGTGGTCGGTGAGCTTGTTCCGAAAGCTTTCTAACAATTTGCAATTGAACCTTACCTATGATGGGCGTAATTCCGAAAACACACCCACGGTTCATACAGGAAGGGTGCAAGCCAGATTGGTATTTTAGCCGATTCTTAGTCCGTTAGCAACCTTACGTTCTGGTTGCAGAAGGATGACTTTTCCTTGTGCGTCAACCGAGCCTAAAACCAAACATTCAGACATAAAATTGGCTATTTGTTTAGGCGAGAAATTGATCACGGCGATGATTTGTTTACCTATCAAAGCTTTTGCTTCATAATGGTCAGTAATTTGTGCAGAAGATTGTCTGATACCAATAGCAGGTCCGAAGTCAATTTCTATCTGATAAGCTGGTTTTCGAGCATTTTCGAAACTTTTAGAAGCGATAACGGTACCTACCCGCATGTCCACTTTTTCAAAAGTTGTCCAATCAAGCGCGGCTATTTGATGAGTCGCATCAGCCATTTGATAAGTTTTTGTTTTTTTGGTCCGTAGGGTGGGTAGAGTATTTTGTTAACATTAAAGCGCGTGAATTGGTGAAAAACAGATTTTTCATGCGAAAAGGTCTTAAATCCAGCTAACCCGTGGTAGCTACCCAAGCCACTTTGATTGATGCCTCCAAAAGGCAGTTCAGGATTGGTGATATGCACCACAACATCGTTGATACAGCTGCCGCCTGAGGAGGTCTGTTGCAGAATTTGGGCTATTTTGAAATCATTTTTGCTGAAAACATACAGGGCTAACGGCTTATCGTGTGCGTTAATGTGATTGATAGCGTCTTGGGTATGATCTACCCCCACTAAAGGCAAAATGGGTCCAAAAATCTCTTCCTGCATTAACAACATATCGTTACTAACGTGACTGATTACGGTAGGACTCAACCGCCTATTTTCATCGTCAAAATGGCCTCCAAGAAGTATTTTAGCGCCCTTACTGGTGGCGTCGTTCAGAAGATAGCGCATCCTGTCGTAATGTCGATCGCTCACAAGGGCAGACATTTCTGAGGAGGGTTTGTCTTTGCACTCGAAATTTTCTAAGGCATTTTCTAAAGCTGAAACAAAAACACCGATCATGTCTTTGTTGATAAGCACGTAATCAGGTGCAATGCATGTTTGTCCCGCGTTCAAAAACTTACCCCACATCAATTTGGCTGCCGCAGCTTGTAAATCAGCCGATTCATCGATGATAGCAGGCGATTTTCCACCCAACTCTAAGGTAATTCCCGCCAAATGTTTGGCAGCTGCCTTCATTATTTCTCGTCCTACCGGCGTGCTTCCTGTAAAGAAGATGTGGTGATATGGTAAGTCTAGTAAGGCCTTTGATACCTCTACACCGCCTTCAATCACTTGAACTTCCTCGGGTGGAAAGGCACTTGAGATCACTTTATTAATTATTTTGGCCGAATGAATGGTAAATTCCGAAGGTTTGATGGTCACAGCATTGCCTGCAGCCACTGCTGCAATGAGTGGAGCCAATGCCAAATAAAAGGGGTAGTTCCATGGCGCAATGATCAAAACCACACCTTTGGGTTCGTAATGGATTTCAGACTTTCCAAGTAAAAAAGGGAAGTGGTTGCTTACGCTTTTTGGCCGCATCCACTTGCTCAATCTTTTCTTGAAGTATTTGATTTCCATGTACAAAGGTACCAGCTCTGTAAGTGTTACTTCAATTGATGGCTTTTTGAAATCAGCCCACATGGCCTGCTTGAGTTCCTCTTCATGAGCGCTGATAGCGGCGTGCAAACGCTCTAGTTTGGCGATGCGTTCTTTGGCCGTGGTGAGTCGAAGCCCGTGGCTAAAGGCCAGCTGTTGCTGGTAAAGGGAATCGTAAGACAAGTCTATCTGCTGAAATGTATTTTCCATGGTAACTGTAAACAAGTTTTAAACACCAAAGGAGAATAAAATGATTCCCTTTTGGTAAGATATACCCTTAAGTGGCTTTGTTATTTAATCCAATTTCTTGCTGTTCCATCAAATAGGCCTTGATAAATTCATCTAAATCCCCGTCTAAAACGGCTTGTACATTCGATGTTTCGTAACCTGAGCGCACATCCTTGATAAGTTTGTAGGGATGCAAAACGTACGACCTGATTTGCGAGCCCCACTCAATTTTCTTTTTGGTTGCTTCGATGGCGTCACGTGCATCATTGCGCTTGCGGATTTCTAGTTCATAGAGCTGCGATTTAAGCATTTGCATGGCACGTTCGCGGTTGCCAATTTGCGAACGCTCTACCTGACACTGAATTTGTATGCCTGTTGGCTTGTGTGTGAGTTGCACTTTAGTTTCTACCTTGTTCACATTCTGACCACCGGCACCACCTGAACGCGAGGTTTGAATTTCAATATCAGCTGGATTGATGTCGATTTCTATCGTATCGTCTACCAAAGGATAAGCATATACCGATGCAAAAGAAGTGTGACGGCGGGCATTAGAGTCGAAAGGGGAGATGCGCACCAATCGGTGCACGCCATTCTCGCTTTTTAAATAACCGTAGGCGAAGTCACCTTGAAATTCCAAGGTCACAGATTTAATCCCGGCTTCGTCCCCATCTTGCAAATCAAGTTCACGCACTGTGTAACCCTGCCGTTCGCCATACATGATATACATACGCATAAGCATCGAGGCCCAATCTTGGCTCTCAGTACCACCTGCGCCCGAATTAATCGTAAGTACAGCACTCATTTGATCCTCTTCGCTTCGAAGCATGTTCTTAAACTCGAGTTTCTCGAAAAGCTGAATAGCGGCATGGTAATGCGCATCTAATTCATCTGCACTTAGTTCACCGGCTTGCTGAAATTCGTAATAAACCTCTAAATCACCAAAAGCAGCAGCTGCTTCATCATACGTTGTTACCCACTGCTTGGGCATTTTGATGGATTTCATTAGTTTTTCGGCTTTATCGGCATTATCCCAAAAGCCAGGAGCCGTTGAACGGTCCTCTATGTCTTTGATCGCGGCTAATTTGCTGTCGACGTCAAAGATACCTCCTTAACGCTTCTAGTCGCGCTCTCAAGTCTTCTAAATGCTCTGCTCTCATAAGGCTGTAAAGATAATGAATTTGCTTCAAAAGGAGGCTACGGCAACTATCTTCGCCAATTATTAGGAAACCAAACATCTTCGTAATGGATGATTTCTACGGGACGCGGCCTCAAAATCACATAGAATAAATCAAAACGAATTTCGCCTTCGTAAGGCTGCTGTTCTAAAAAATTGACCGCCGCTTTGGTCAAGGAACGAAATTTGGATCGATTTACTTTTTGCTCCGGAGGCAACACATAGCCATTTTCGAAAGTCTTTACTTCCACAAAAACCAACATTCCAGCTTGCCTAGCAACTAAATCAAGCTCATACGGATGAAAACGCCAATTTTTCGCCACAATTTCCCAGCCTCTTTCTTCAAGGTAATGAGCCACTAATGTTTCACCATGCAGTCCAGTTTGCGTATTTTTGGAATTCATAAGCTTTGTATCGACATTCAATTGTCACTTAAAAATAAGAACCATGTTGCCCCAAATCAAGCCAACTAAAACTAATGCGTGGAAACAACTCACAGCACACCAGACTGAGTTGGGCCAATTGCACCTGCGTGAGCTTTTTACAACCGACTTGCAGCGTTTCGAGAATTTTTCTATCGTTTGGGAGCAGTTTTTATTGGATTATTCTAAAAATCGCATTAACGAAACCACAATGAAACATTTGTTTGCATTGGCAGATGAATGCCAGCTGAAGCAAAGCATAGCGCAAATGTTTGCAGGAGCTGCCATCAACGAGACAGAAAAACGCGCTGTTTTGCACACAGCGCTTCGTAATCGAAGCGATAGACCTGTTTTGGTCGATGGAAAAGATGTTATGCCTGCGGTGAACGGGGTTTTGGCACAAATGAAGGTATTCACCAATGCTGTTTTGGCGGGTGAGTGGAAAGGCTGCACTGGAAAAGTCATTACAGACGTGGTAAACATAGGTATTGGGGGCTCTGATTTAGGTCCAGTAATGGTAACCGAGGCTTTAAAAGCTTATAAAAGCAGGCTCTCGATGCACTTTGTATCGAATGTAGACGGCACTCACTTAGCCGAATGTTTGAAGTCGCTGAATCCTGAAACCACTTTGTTTTTAGTGGCCTCGAAGACTTTTACTACCCAAGAAACCATGACCAATGCGCACAGTGCCCGCAACTGGTTCCTGAGTTTCGTTAAAGACGAAAGCCAAATTGCTAAGCATTTTGTGGCTCTTTCAACCCATAAAAAGGCTGTTGAAGCTTTTGGCATTGATTCTTCGAACATGTTTCAGTTTTGGGATTGGGTAGGGGGTCGTTACAGTTTATGGTCCGCCATTGGTTTGAGCATATCGTTGGGCATAGGGTTCGAAAACTTTGAAAGACTTCTGGCAGGTGCGCATCAAATGGATCAGCACTTCTTGGAGACTGATTTCAGTAAAAATATTCCAGTTATTTTAGCATTAATCGGTATTTGGAATACCAATTTTCTAGGCGCCACTTCCGAAGCCATTTTGCCTTACGATCAATACCTACACCGTTTTGCCGCCTATTTTCAGCAAGGAAACATGGAAAGTAATGGCAAAACAGTGGATAGAAACGGCAATCAGGTGGATTACAGTACTGGTCCAATTATTTGGGGAGAACCCGGTACCAATGGCCAGCATGCCTTTTACCAACTCATCCACCAAGGCAGCCAGCTCATACCATGTGATTTTATAGCCCCAGTTAAAAGCTTAAATCCGCTTAGCGACCATCATCTAAAACTGATGTCCAATTTTTTCGCCCAAACCGAGGCCCTCATGAATGGTAAAAGTATGGAGGAAGTGCGCTTGGAATTGGCAAAGACAGGATTGTCTGAGGCTGAAACACTGGCACTAGCTCCCTTTAAAGTATTTGAAGGAAACAAACCCACTAATTCTATACTTATTGATAAAATTGACCCATTAAATCTTGGTGCCCTTATAGCCATGTATGAACATAAGATTTTTGTTCAAGGCGTAATTTGGAATATTTACAGCTTTGATCAATGGGGTGTTGAGCTTGGTAAACAGTTGGCCGCTGCCATTCTTCCAGAGTTGCAGCAGGAGGCAAAAGTGACACAGCACGACAGCTCCACGAACGGACTGATTAATCATTTTAACCGTAAAACACATAAATAGGAATTTTGTCTGCTTAAATTTGTTAAACCTTATTAGCGATACATGAACACGAACTATCCACTGAAATTTCAGCCGATATATAAGGAGAAGCTTTGGGGCGGACAAAAAATCAAGTCCTTGCTTGGCAAAAACTTTGGCGATCTGACTAATTGCGGTGAAAGCTGGGAGTTGTCAGGGGTAGAAGGTGACGTTTCGGTGGTTGCCAATGGTGCGTTAGCTGGTACCGATCTCAATACTTTGCTAGCACGCTTTGGTGAAAATTTGATGGGAAAGCGCGTTTTTGCAGCCAGTCCTGTTGAATTTCCCCTTTTAATCAAATTTTTGGATGCAAATGCGGATTTATCCATTCAAGTGCACCCTAACGACAAACAAGCCAAAGCCATGCATGGCTGTTTGGGAAAAACGGAAATGTGGTACATCATACAAGCCGATGCTAATGCCAAACTCATAGCAGGTTTTAACAGAAACACGGATCGTGAGGAATACCAAGAACGGTTGGCCAGCAAACGCCTCAAAGAAATCCTGAATGAAGAGCACGTGGCCGCAGGAGATGTTTTTTTTATACCTGCCGGCCGTGTGCACACCATCGGCAAAGGCATTCTTTTGGCCGAAATCCAACAAACAAGTGACGTGACTTATCGGATTTACGATTTTGATAGGGTTGATGCCAATGGACAAAAACGTGCTTTGCACACTGCTCAAGCCCTCGAGGTTATTGACTTTAAGAAGCATGAGCATTACAAATCAACTTACCAGAACACGTCCAATCAAGCCAATCAGCTGGTTTCAGACAAATATTTTGAAACCAATAAGCTCGTTCTAACACAGTCTATTACCCGCGATTTAGTACATTTTGATTCATTCATTATTTACATCTGCATAGCGGGCAGCGGAAGCGTGGAAGCAGGTGGTACTCGCATTCTGTTACAGCGAGGCGAAACCACTTTAATACCCGCTTGCGTGGCCAAAATCACCTTACAGCCTGATCTGAATTTTACGTTACTTGAAACATACGTGCCCTATGCCAAGTAAAGTGGTAAAGGTATTGGATTTGGGGCGCATGGACTACAAGACGGCTTGGGATTACCAAGAGCAACTATTTAGTGCCAAACTGAGTCTGAAATCAGCAAACCGCGACCTTTCCCCCGAAAATCAGCATCCCATTACCCATGAGTTACTTTTTGTGGAGCATCCCCATGTGTATACTTTAGGAAAAAGCGGTAAGCCAGAGCACTTGCTCTTGGACGAGGCTGGGCTTAAGGCGGCTGAAGCCACTTATCACAAAATTAACAGAGGTGGAGATATTACTTACCACGGCCCTGGTCAGCTGGTTGTTTACCCCATCCTTGATCTTGAACAGTTCAAAACCGATATCCACTGGTACATGCGCTCGTTGGAAGAAACGGTTATTCAAACCATTGCCTACTGGGGAATAAAGGGAGAACGGTACACAGGCTTTACCGGTGTTTGGCTTAATCCTGAAGAGGATGCCAAGGCTAGGAAAATTTGTGCCATGGGTGTACGTACTAGTCGCTGGATAACCATGCACGGTATTGCGCTGAATGTTAATACCAATATGCGCTATTTTGATCACATTGTGCCCTGCGGAATAGATAACAAATCGGTGGCCTCCATGGCAACCGAAATAGGTGAAGTGGTGCCAATGGTAACAGTTAAAGCTCAGTTTCAACAAGCGTTTAGCCAGGTATTTGAAGTCGAACTGACTTAATTTCAGTTTAAATCCGGCATTTCTGTAATATTTCTTGGTAATAACATACACTTCTTTGGTGTTTCAATAGTTAGATTTGTACAAAGCCAAGTTATGTTCAAGAAAATATTGATAGGAATCACCGCCTTTGTTGTGCTCGTTTTAGCCTCTGCCGTCGTGCTCCCAATTTTTTACAAGGATAAAATCAGGGCTTTAGCAGTTGAAGAAATCAATAAAAATCTTAACGCCACGGTCAGTCTCGGTAATGTGAGTTTAAGTCTCTTTCGCAATTTTCCAAATTTCAGCTTCAGTATGGAAGATTTTACCATCATCAACCATGCGCCTTTTGAAGGGGATACTTTGGCATATATGGGGGACTTTCGTTTTGAAATTGACCTGATGTCGGTGATAAGAGGTTCTGATTTAAACATCAAGTCCATTGCCATTGCCGATGCCAATTTTAATTTGAAGTTGCTTTCGGATGAGTCTGCTAATTGGGACATCACCATCCCAGATACCGCACTCGTTGAAGAGCTGGAGTATACTACAACATCGAATTTTGCTTTTGGCATACAGAAATACAGCCTCAAAAACGTGAACCTTACTTACGACGATAACTATTACAAGCAAAAGGCAGTCATCCTAGGCATGAACCATTCTGGTACGGGCGATTTCACCTCGGATAATTTTGTGCTCAAAACCATGACCGATATTGCTTCTCTTGATTACAGTTATGAAGGAGTGAAGTACATTTCCAAAGCCGAAGGCAAATTCGACGTGCCGATCGCCATCAACATGCCTGATTTCAGTTTCACCTTTACTGAAAATGACCTGTATCTCAATGAGCTGAATTTGAACTTTGCCGGAGTAGTGGCCATGCCTGCTGACGATATCAGTATGGATTTGGTTTTTAATACCCCTCAAAGCGATTTCAAAGCGCTACTTTCTGTGGTGCCTGGCGTTTTCAATGAGTATTTTGCTGATATTAAAACTTCAGGTAAGTTCATTTTCGATGGCAAAATGAAAGGGGTGTACAACGACACCAGCATGCCGGCATTTGACTTCAAATTACTGGTCGACAACGGTTATTTTCAATATCCGGATTTACCGGCCGCAGTGAAGAACATTCTGATGGACTTGCATATTGTCAATCCAAATGGCGATTTAGATGCCACAATTGTCAATCTGAAAAACTTCAGCCTCGATTTAGGGGATAATCCCATGAGCATGCGCCTGCTCACCAGTCACCCCGTAAGCGACCCGCGCATCGATGCCACCTTAAAAGCCAACATCAACTTAGCGGAAGTCAAAAACTGGTACCCTATAGAAGAAGTAAAAGCGTTGGAAGGTCGCATTACAGCCGATTTAACAGCCAAGGGCAATATGAGTGCCATCGACCAAAAGCGCTTCAACGACTTTGTACTTGACGGACAAATGACCCTTGTCGACTTTCACGCCGACTACGAAGGCTTAGAACAGGGTGTAGACATCAAAAAAGCCAGCATGCGCTTTAGTCCACAATTTGTATCGCTAGACGAATTTTCTGTGAAAATGGGCTCCAGTGACTTCCAAGCCAACGGTCGCATCGACAACCTGGTGCAGTATTATTTTGATGCAGATGTTTTAAAAGGCACTTTCAACACATCTTCGAGCTTACTAAACCTCAATGAACTCCTGGGTGAAGGGAAGGGTGTGAGTGCCGATGAACCAGCGATAGACAGTAACTCGCTTGAAGTATTTCAAATTCCTGCTCACGTAGATTTCGCTCTTCGTGCCAATTATAAAAAGGTGATTTACGACAACATGGATATCACCAATATGGTGGGTGCTTTGGTTTTGCGTGATCAAGCAGTCGGCTTTCAAGACGTGAGCATGAATATTTTGGGTGGTACCATCCTTATGGGTGGCTCATACAACAGTCAGAACATCAAAAAGCCTGCTATCGACTTCAACCTTTCCTTACAAGAGCTTAGCGTGCAAGAGGTGTTCAAGACTTTCGTCACCATGCAAAAAGTAGCTCCAATTGCCCAATACACTAGCGGTAATTTCAGCACTGGTTTTGGTCTTGAGGGCATCCTCCTGCAAGACATGTCGCCAGATTTGAACTCCCTTTCTGGTGGTGGTCTCCTCAAAATACCCAATGCTACCATTTCTGGTTATAAGCCTTTAGAAAAGCTGGCCGAAGTTGTGAAGATGGATAATTTGCGTAAAATGATGATTAGCGATATAGAACTAACTTTTGAATTTCAAAATGGCCGTTTGTATGTGCAGCCTTTCGATATTAATTACCAGGATATCAAATTAACTATTTTCGGTTCAAATGGCTTTGACCAGACTTTAGATTATACCATCAATATGGCCGTTCCACGCGCCAAACTTGGTGCAGCCAACACCTTTGTGCAAGGCATTGCAAAGCAAGCCGCTGGTAAGGGTGTAGATCTAAATCTTTCTCCTATCATTAATATCAAAGTGCGAATGACGGGTACAAATTTAGATCCTAAAATTACAGCCGATTTGGGAGACATGGCTGGTGACGCTGCTGCCAATCTCAAGCAGCAAGCGTTAGATGAGCTGGAGCGCCGTAAGAAAGAGCTAGAAGACAAGGCGATGGCGGAAGCTGAGCGTTTAAAGCAAGAGCTAGAAGGTAAAAAAGACGATGCTGAGAAAAAGGTGCGCGAAGAATTAGAGAAGAAGCGCCAACAAGCCAAGGCGGAAGCAGACAAAATTTTGGCTGACGCCAAGGTGCAAAGTGACAGGTTGCGAACCGAAGGGCAGCGTGCAGCAGCTTTGATACGCAAAGAAGGGGACGATGCTGCCAAAAAACTTATTGCCGAAGCCGGAGGCAATCCTATAAAGAAATTGGCAGCAGAAAAGGCGGGTGAACAGCTCAAAAAGCAAGTAGAAACGCGGGCCCAGCAAACCGAAAAAGAAGCCAATACTCGAGCTGATCAATTTATGACCGAGGCTCAAAAACGTGCAAATCAATTACTGAATCCTTAATTTACCAGAAACAGCTATGGAGCTTGATGTATTTATGACAGCCGCCGTTGCAGAAGCAAAGGCCGGTTTTGAGGAAGGCGGCATCCCTATAGGATCAGTATTGGTGAGGGATGGCCAAATCATCGCTCGCGGGCGTAACAAGCGCGTTCAGGAAGACAATCCCATCTTGCATGGCGAGATGGATTGTTTGTTCAACGCCGGGCGTGTGGGTAGCTACCAAAATACAGTTATTTATTCAACGCTTATGCCTTGCTACATGTGCGCGGGCACGATTGTGCAATTTAAGATTCCTAAAGTTGTTGTAGGGGAGTCTAAAACCTTTTCTGGTGCGCGCGCCTTCATGGAGTCACATGGCGTAGAAGTAATTGATTTGCAATTGCCGGAATGCGTTAGCCTGATGGAGGCTTTTATTAAACAGTCTCCTGAATTGTGGAACGAAGACATAGGGGAGTTATAGCACTCGCAGGCACTAAATGCTTCGTTTTATACGGCATCCAGATTTTGAATAATTAAAAAAGCCGTTGTTCTTTAGAACAACGGCTTTTTATGTGGAAGCGAAAATTAGCGCTTGGTCTTTATTTTGGCTGCCTTACCTTTTGCTTCACGTAAGTAAAACAAACGAGCGCGACGTACCAAACCACGGTTTAACACTTCAACTTTATCAATAAAAGGCGACATAGAAGGGAAGATACGCTCTACTGCGATACCGTTTGAGATTTTACGTACAGTGAAGGTTTCGGTGGTGCCGCTACCGCGACGTTGCAAAACTACGCCTTGGAAAACCTGGATACGCTCCTTGTTACCTTCTTTAATTTTGTAGTGCACTGCTACCGTGTCACCCGCTTTGAAAGGGTTAAGGTCAGCACCAACTTTGGTATTTTCTGCTACAAATTTTACGAGGTCCATGATATTTTGATTATTCTTTTTTCGAAACGAGATGCAAATATAGGGTTTTAGAAATTACTGCAAAACATAAATGCGTAATTACTTTTGATTTTTGTCTGATAATAGCTCCGGTCTGCGTGCTTTTGTGCGGGTCACAGCTTGTTCATGCCGCCATTGTTCAATTTTGGCTTCGTGACCCGATAATAATACGGCAGGAACTTCCCAACCTTCGTAATTTGATGGACGTGTGTAAGCTGGTGGGGCTACTAAACCATCTTGGAAAGAATCAGAGAGGGCAGAGGTTTCGTCGTTAAGAACGCCGGGCAGCAAACGAACCACCGAATCGGCTACGACGGCCGCTGCTAATTCGCCGCCGGTGATTACGTAGTCTCCAACCGAAATTTCCATGGTGCACAAATGTTGGCGCACACGCTCATCTACGCCTTTGTAGTGCCCACAAAGTAAAATGAGGTTTCCGGTAATGGCCAATTTATTACTCAATGCTTGTGTGAGTAATTCACCATCTGGCGACATATATATTACCTCGGCATATTCGCGCTGCGCTTTAAGTTCTTTGATGCATTTGTCGATAGGCGCGATCATCATCACCATACCTGCGCCACCGCCAAAAGGCTGATCGTCAATTTGGCGGTATTTATTGCTGCTGTAGTCACGTAAATCATGTACCACAATTTCAGCAAGGCCTTTATCTTTTGCCCTTTTAAGAATGCTATGCGATACAAAGCTCTCCAGCAGCTGTGGTACAGCGCTGAGTATATCGATGCGCATCATGACGTATACACCTCCAGCAAGCCGCCAGGTAAGCGCACGCGAATGTTCTTGGCAGCTCTATCTACTTGCACAAGGATATCATCGTGCATAGGACAAAGTACTTCATGGCTTTGATGATCGAATTGTAAAAGAAACTGTTGAGGGGTTTCGAGCACGCCTGTGACCAGTCCCACAGCCCCCAGCTCTTCGTCTATCACCTGCATGCCAATTAATTCGTGGAAATAGTACTTGTCATCGGCCAATGGCGGCAGGGCATGCAAAGGCATGTATGCGCCGGCACCAACCAAGTCGGCCGCGCTTTCTTCATCGTCAATATCTTCAAACTTCAAAAGCAGCTGAGTGGTTTTAAAAGCCTTTTGCTTTTGAACTAAAAAAGGGATCAGTTTGCCCTTGATGTCAAGGAAAACTGATCCCAATTTACTATAGTCGGAAGGGCTATCAACATCCATTATCAAAAGCAGTTCGCCGTTAATACCGTGAACACGCTCTAGATAACCTAGTTCAAATACTTCGTCGAAAGTCAAAAGCTTATTCGGCTGCGCCTTCTACTTTCTTTTCTTCTGCTGCTGCAGTAGCTTCTTCTGCGGCTGCTTTGGCTACTGGAGCCTCTTCAACTGCTACTTCTGCATCTACAACTTCCTCTTCGGCTACCTCTACAACTTCCTCTACAGCTACTTCTGCAACCGCTTCAGTTGCTTCTTCGGCAACTACTTCTTCAGCAACTGCTTCTTCAGCAACGGCTTCCACAGCAACTGCTTCTTCTGCAACCGCTTCAGTTGCTTCTTCGGCAACTGCTTCTTCGGCAACTGCTTCTTCAGCAACGGCTTCCACAGCAACGGCTTCTTCAGCAACTGCTTCTTCGGCAACTGCTTCTTCAGCAACGGCTTCTTCGGCAACTACTTCTTCAGCAACGGCTTCTTCAACAACTTCTTCTACTACTGGAGTATTTTTAACTACAATGGCAGCCGCGCGTGCGTCTTTCACCTTAGCTTCCTGCTCCAAAGCAGATTTTCTACGCTTTTGATCTGCTGTACTGAGGCTACTTACCTTAGTGTTGATCAACGTTTCTTTCGAAGCAACCCATGTTTCGAAGCGCTTTTCAGCTTCTTCCTGCGTGAGGGCTTCTTTCTTTACACCTTCTAATAAGTGCTTCTTAATCAGAACACCTTTGTAAGAAAGGATGGCGCGACAGGTGTCACTAGGCTGGGCTCCGTTAAAGAGCCATTCTACGGCCTTGTCTACATTTAAATCTATGGTTGCCGGATTGGTATTTGGATTATATAAACCCAAACGCTCAATAAATCTCCCGTCTCTCGGAGCACGTGCATCAGCCACCACAATATGATAGATTGGCTTACCCTTTCTACCATGACGCTGTAATCTAATTTTAACTGGCATTTAACGTTGTTTTAAACGAACCGCAAAGATAATAGAAAAGCCTGAGTGTGCAAATTCTTGCTAGAAATGTTTGCAAAGGTGGGCTTTTGTTCTAGAGGAATTTTGTATTTATTGACGCAAGCCAGGCATTTTACCCATGCCGCCCTTCTGATTCATCTTTTTCATCATGTCGCGCATGTCGCTGAACTGCTTCATAAGCTGGTTTACTTGTGTAGCGGAAGTTCCTGATCCTTTGGCTAAACGATCGCGGCGGTTGCCATTAATCAGAGTAGGATTGGCACGTTCGGCTGGGGTCATCGACTGTATGATGGCTTCAACATGCTTAAAGGCATCGTCACTGATATCAATGTCTTTCAACACCTTACCCATGCCTGGAATCATCCCCATCAAATCCTTCAAATTACCCATCTTTTTGATTTGTCCAATTTGAGAAAGAAAATCATCAAAGTCGAATTGGTTCTTGCTGATTTTTTTATTGATGCGGGCGGCTTCTACTTCATCAATTTGTAATTGTGCCTTTTCTACCAACGACACCACATCTCCCATACCGAGGATGCGGTTGGCCATGCGTTCGGGATAGAACACATCCAAGGCTTGCATTTTTTCACCGGTACTTACAAATTTAATCGGTTTGCCAACCGTATAACTGATGGTAATGGCAGCTCCGCCACGTGCGTCACCATCTAGTTTTGTTAACACTACACCGTCGAAATTCAAACGATCATTAAAAGCTTTGGCCGTATTTACGGCGTCTTGCCCCGTCATGGCATCTACCACAAAGAGGGTTTCCCCGGGTTGGATGCTACGGTGCACGGCTGCAATCTCGTTCATCATTTCCTGGTCCACTGCCAAACGACCAGCGGTGTCCACAATAATTACGTCATAACCTTGAGTGCCAGCCTGCTTGATGCCGTTTTCAGCAATTTGAACTGGATTTTTGTTATTTTCCTCGGTGTAAACGGCAACACCAATTTGCGCTGCAAGTACCTGCAATTGGTTGATGGCGGCGGGACGATAAACGTCACCCGCTATTAACATCACCTTTTTGCCCTGTCCTTTTAAACGTGAGGCCAACTTGCCAGCAAATGTTGTTTTACCAGAACCTTGCAAGCCTGCAATTAAAATTACTGCAGGATTCCCTTTGATATTGATATCTACTGATTGCCCACCCATTAATTGGGTGAGCTCCTCATTCATAATTTTAACTAAAAGTTGTCCTGGAGAAACGCTTTTGATAACGTTTTGACCCAGTGCCTTCTGTTTTACTATATCGGTAAATTCCTTGGCTATTTTATAGTTTACATCAGCATCCAGCAAGGCGCGCCGAATTTCTTTCATGGTTTCCGAAATATTGGTTTCGGTAATGCGGCCTTCTCCCTTGAGGACTTTAAACGCGGATTCTAATCTTTCGGTAAGTTTTTCAAACATCTTGAGGCAATAAGAAGTGCAAAAATAAGGAATTGTTTTCCAACGCCATTCACAAAGGCAAAGGGAATGGGGCAAACAATATAAAAGCCGCTTCTGTTGAAGGAAGCGGCTTAATTGTTAGCTTGGGAGATTAACCCAAATAAGATTTGAGCATTTTACTGCGTGAGGTGTGACGCAACCGCTTGAGGGCTTTGTCTTTGATTTGACGAACCCGCTCTCGGGTGAGATCAAACTTTTCACCGATGTCTTCTAACGACATGCCATGGTCCATGCCAATGCCGAAGTACAATTTAATCACTTCACGCTGACGCTCGGTGAGGGTTGCCAAAGAACGGTCGATTTCATTGGAAAGCGATTCTTGCATCAAAATACCATCGCTTTTGGGGGCATCTTCGTTTATAAGTACATCGAGCAAAGTGTTTTCTTCGCCTTGTACAAATGGGGCATCCATCGAAATGTGGCGGCCACTGATGTTCAAAGTGCTTTCCACTTCGTCGGTTGATACCTCTAACATTTCTGCGAGTTCTTCAACCGACGGGTCGCGCTCATACTGTTGCTCTAGTTTAGAAAAGGCTTTACCGATTTTATTTAAAGATCCTACGCGATTCAAAGGCAAGCGAACGATGCGTGAGTGCTCGGCTAAAGCCTGTAAAATCGACTGGCGGATCCACCAAACTGCGTAAGAGATGAATTTAAAACCACGGGTTTCGTCAAAACGCTTCGCAGCTTTGATGAGGCCAAGGTTACCTTCGTTGATCAAATCACTTAGGGTCAAACCCTGATTTTGATACTGTTTAGCAACAGAAACCACAAAACGCAGGTTAGCTTTGGTTAACTTTTCAAGTGCGCGTTGGTCACCTTCACGTATTTTTTTTGCTAAAATCACTTCCTCTTCAGGTGTAATTAGATCCACCTTGCCAATTTCTTGCAGATACTTTTCGAGTGACTGACTTTCGCGATTGGTGATCGATTTTGTGATTTTTAACTGACGCATACGTTTTTTTAAAGATTGATGGGATTGTTCAGAGAATGATTGGATAGTTCAGCTTAGGGTGTAGTCTTACAAAGGTGCAAAGGTATAAATATTTTTGCGCTATAAAAAGTTCATTTTATTGATAATGAATCAATAACAGAAACCAATATGCTTTTATTTTGTTTAGAAAAGCATTAAGTTAAAAGCATGTCATTAGAAGAAGTTAAAGAAAAACAGTACTACACAGGAAATCAGGCCTTTGCACCAATTCCTTTGCATGTAGGATCAGCCATCATCCGCCCAATTGATAAGGGCAAGCTCAAAGTAACTGCACTTGAAACGGTAGAAAAACAAGCCAATCAGCAAATTTCGATGCTAAAAAAACAGGCTGAGCTCATTATGCAGCAAGTGCGTGATATAGAAATACGGGTACGCATTGCCGAAGAAATTTATGCTTCGGACATTAGCTTTGAGCCAGTGATCGGGAATGACTACCATTTGTACGAGAAAAAATCGGGCGACAGGGTGCTCTCAATGCTATCGCCTGCCGATTGGGGAAAGAAAATGCCTTTCGCTAAATTTGTTGCAAGCGTAAAGCTATTGGGCGACCGCACTTGGGAGATTTTGCAAGTAGGGTCTGGCTTTAACGCTGCCGTTGATGCTGAATCAGAAACTGATTATACGGAAGCTTGAGCCATGCCAGCTAATTTAGCTTCCAAATAAAAAAGCCGATCGTTTATGACGATCGGCTTTTTTATATTTTAATGCTTTGAAATTAAGCTTCTGCAGCTACTTCAGCATTTTCGTTCTTGTAACTGCCAAGGGTTGTCTTTTTCAAGCCTTGGTTCCGGAGCCGCGACCTGGTTTTGTTCTTGGCGGCTTTTCTTTTGATTTTAGTAACGCCCATGGTTTTTTATTTAAGGGTGCAAATATATCATTAACAAACGTGACATCAAATTAATATCCAAGAATTTTTAAAACTTGCTTACTGCTTTGTTCTTCTTGGAAGAGTTGATAGTCGAGGTTATTGTCTTTCGTTTTCCGAATCAGTACATGTCTTGGAGTAGGGATGAGGCAGTGGTGAATGCCACCTGTACCACTCAACGTTTCCTGGTAAGCGCCGGTATGAAAAAAGGCCAAGTACTGTGCTTTCCTGGTTTTGGGCATCCAAGTAGAAGCGTTATTTTGATCTGTTTTGTAAAAATCTAGTCCGTCGCAAGTAATACCACCCAAATTTACACGCTCATATTCTGAATCCCAATTGTTGAGCGGGAGCACAATAAAACGCTGATTCATGGCCCAAACGTCGGGTAACATGGTAATCAAGCTGCCATCTACTATCAACCATTTCTCGCGGTCGTTTTGTTGTTTGCGGCCTAATACTTTGAAGATGATGCCAGAAGCCTCGGCTACGGTATAGCTACCAAATTCAGTGATGATATCGGGCTCAGGCACGTCGTTTTCGTTGCAGATGGTTTTGATACGATTCACAATCTCACCGATCATATATTCGTAGTCGTAGTCGAACTCGAGGGTATTCTTGAACGGCAGGCCGCCACCGATGTCGAGGGCGTGTAAATCTGGACAAATTTTCTTCAGCTTCACATACGTGGTTACCAATTTCTCCAACTCATTCCAAAAGTGTGGTGTGTCGTTGAAGCCTGAGCTTACAAAAAAGTGTAGCAGTTTTAGCTTAAAACGATCGTCATCTTTGATTTTACTTTGGTAGAAGTCTATAATTTCATCTGCCCGAATGCCCAAACGCGAAGTGTAGAAAGGGTAGTCTGGCTTTTCTTCCGCCGATAAACGGATTCCTACGCTGATGGGGATTTCAACTTCATTATCGTAATAATTAAATTCCTCTTTGTTGTCGAGAATAGGAATGATGTTGTGAAAGCCATCGTGAATCAAATCCACAATGTTTTCTTTGTAGCTGTCTTTTTTAAAACCGTTGCATATCACCATGATGTCTTTGGTAATCATGCCTTTCCTTTCAAGGGCTTCGATGATGGGCATGTCAAATGCTGAAGAAGTCTCGAGTTGGATGTCGTTCGAGAGCGCTTCTTCCAAAATATGCTTGAAATGCGAGCTTTTTGTGCAGTAACAATAGGTATATGTTCCTTGATAATTGTGCTTTTTAAAGGCATCGTTAAAAAGCTTTTTCGACTTCTGTATCTTCCTAGAAATTATTGGCAGATAGGTGAAGCGTAGGGGAGTGCCAAAGGTTTCTCCTAGCTCCATCAGGTTGATATCATGGAAATATAACTCATCATCGATGAGTTTCCAGCCTTCCTGGGGGAATCCGACACTTAAGTCGAGGAATTCTGCATAACTTTGCATGGGCCTAATCGCTAAATTTTAGCGCGAAGTTAGGCTATTCAGCCCATTAATGCACGTTTATGTCAGAATTAGTACTTATTGAAGTTAAATCAGAATTAGGAGCGGGTACTAGAGGCGCAAGCCTCGGGGTGGATGCCATCAAAATCGCTGCTCACGACTTCGCTTCGAAGTTTTTCCTCAAAATTGACCGCCTTGAAGTTGCTCACAAAAACGAGTTGTTATACGAGCCAGTACGTACCCCTTTTGCACGTTATGCTGAGGGTATTCATGAAGTGCTTCAAAACGTGGCCAACACGGTTTCTGGTGCTATTAAAGAAGGGAAATACCCCATTGTTTTGGCTGGCGACCACAGCACGGCGGCAGGTACCATTTCAGGCATCAAGATGGCACATCCAAAAAAGCGCTTAGGTGTTATTTGGGTGGATGCGCATGCAGATTTGCACTCACCCTATACGACCCCTTCTGGCAATATGCATGGCATGCCTTTAGCCATGGTAACAGCGGAGGACAATATAGATTGCAAATCGAATGAGCCAGATGAAAAAACAGTAGTACTTTGGAATAAAATAAAGGGGATTGGTGGCATTACACCAAAAGTACAGCCGGAAGACATCGTCTTTGTTGCCGTTAGAGATATAGAGCCGCAAGAGGCTTTCTTAATTAAAAAACACAACATTAAAAATTTCAGTGTGGTGGACGTGCGGAAAAGAGGGGTTGAAAAAGTGGCCTTTGAAGCATTGACTTCTTTAGAAAAATGTGACATCATTTATGTGTCATTCGACGTTGACAGCATGGATCCTAAGGTCAGCATAGGCACCGGCACCCCCGTTCCTAGGGGCATCAACGAACGTGAGGCGGGTAAGTTGCTCCAAAACTTAGTGAGCAGTACTAAGGTAATCTGCTTTGAAATGGTGGAAGTGAATCCAACCCTCGACAAAGAGAATTTGATGGCTGAAAATGCCTTTGAAATACTGGTGAAAGTTTCTAATTCGATATCTAATCAATCTATATTTTAGCACGTATGAGTTTGCACGAAAAATTAATTTCCAATTCAATAAGCACATATGTTACTAATAAATATCGAGTATCCGAATCAAATTTAAATCTTGTTTTTCAAGAAACAAGAAAGGAGTTTGAAGGAGATGTCACCTTGGTGATTTTTGGTCTAAGTAAGTTACTCAAGTTGGCTCCTCCAGCCTTGGGTACTGAGCTTGATGCGGTGCTTTTAGCGATACATTTTGAAGGCGTGCCTCTTGTGCGCTCCACGAATTTGGTGCAGGGCTTTCTAAACATAAATCTGAGCGACGCTTATTGGTTGAGTCGCTTGAAAAACAACAGTTTGGAGCTTCCTAAAACGGGCAAAAAAATCGTGGTGGAGTACTCTTCTCCCAACACTAATAAGCCGTTGCATTTGGGGCACATACGTAACAACCTTTTGGGACATTCGGTTAGTCGAATTCTTGAGGCCGCAGGAGACGAAGTCGGAAAAGTACAAATCATCAACGATCGTGGCATCCACATTTGTAAATCGATGGTAGCTTGGCAGAAGTTTGGTGTCGGAGAAACCCCCGAATCTAGTGGTTTGAAAGGCGACCACTTGGTTGGTAAATACTATGTGGCTTACGACAAGGCTTATCGCGGAGAAGTGGCCGCCCTCATTGCTAAGGGCATGGAGGAGGAGGAGGCCAAGTCCAAGGCGCCCATCTTACAAGAAGCCCAAAACATGCTGCGCCAATGGGAAGCTGGGGAAGCGCAAGTGAAGCAGCTGTGGGAAACCATGAATAATTGGGTTTACGATGGGTTTAATGCTACTTACGAACGTTTGGGGGTGAGTTTCGATAAGAATTATTACGAATCGAATACGTATTTACTTGGCAAAGACAAAGTGCTCGAAGGCTTGCAAAAGGGCATTTTTTACCGGAAAGAGGACGGTTCTGTGTGGGCGGACTTAGCCGATGCGAAGCTTGACCAAAAGGTTGTTTTACGCAGCGACGGAACTTCAGTTTACATGACCCAAGACATTGGTACTGCCATTGAGCGCTATCAGGAATGGCAAATGGACCAAACCATTTATGTGGTTGGCAACGAGCAAGACTATCATTTTAAGGTTCTCTTCCTTATCCTCAATCGATTGGGCTATGATTGGGCCAAGCAGTGCTTTCATTTATCCTACGGCATGGTTGATTTGCCAAGTGGAAAAATGAAATCGCGGGAGGGCACGGTGGTAGATGCCGATGATTTGATTGCAGAAGTGATTGCGGGTGCGCGTGAAAAGACGTTGGAATTGGGAAAATTGGCCTCGGGTACAGAAGAAGATGCGGAAGCACTCTTCTCTCAAATTGGACTAGGGGCCCTCAAATACTTCATTCTTAAGGTCGATCCGCAGAAAAGGATGTTGTTTAATCCAGTAGAATCGATTGATTTGAATGGTAATACGGGCCCTTTTATTCAATATAGCCACGCACGGATTCGCTCAATTTTACGCAAGGCGGAAGGCTTAAATTTGTCTTTCACCGAAGATTGGCAGCAACCCGAGCAACTGAAACCAAGCGAACGGGAGCTGATTAGCCAATTGGTGGGTTATGCTGCCGTAGTAATGGAGGCTCGCGAAAAATTGAGTCCAGCTATAATCTGTCAATACGCTTACGATTTGGCTACAACTTTCAACCGTTTTTACCACGAATGTCATATTTTGAATGAGGAAAAGGTCGAAATCAAGTTGTTTCGCTTGAACTTAGCGAGTTTGACAGCCAATGCGTTAAAACGTGCTTTGTTTTTGATAGGTGTTGAAGCGCCTGAGCGCATGTGAGTACTTGATTTGAAAGTTTAAATTCCGATTACGGTCGGATGTTTATTCAACTTTTGCGTCTTTTAATTCCATAACCCAGGCGGTCGCATTTTGAGCAGCGGTCAAAATGTCTTGCGGTTGTGTAACTACCGTCCACATATTTTTATGGTTGACAGACGTAAACTTTTCTTGTTCGCAAACAGCCAGCTGTGCTAAAAGTGGGTCGTAAAAACCATCTTGATTGAAGATAATGATGGGGTGGGGAAACAAGCCTAGTCGCTTCCAAGTAATGGCTTCCAACAGCTCTTCTAGCGTTCCAGAACCACCAGGAAGCGCGATTAGAGCGTCTGTGCCTTCTAAAAAGCGTTTTTTACGCTCATGCATATCGGCTACAAAATGGAAATTCTTGACTTGCTTGTGTGCCCATTCTACTTCTTTCATGAAATTGGGCATAATCCCCGTGATTTCGCCACCGAATTCCAGCATTTTATCTGCCAATCGTCCCATTAATCCAGTTCCGCCACCTCCATAAACCACTTGAACATTATTTTCTACGAGGTTTTTCGCCAAAACGTCAACGGCTAGTAAGTACTTCTCTGGCGTTAAGGCGGAGGAGGCACAGTAAACACAGACTTGACGAATACTTCTAGTCATTTTAGATGTACTTTGGGAAACTGCTCGGATCGGTTTCGCTCATGATGTCGTATACGGTTTCCACCACATCTTCAACACTTGGCTTGCTGAAATAGTCACCATCGGTGCCGTAGGCTGGTCGGTGAGCTTTGGCTGTGAGAGTACGGCCTGGACTATCTAACCAGAAATAAGCACCTTGCTCTTCCATCAAATGCTGAAATATAAAGGCAGAGGCCCCGCCCGGAGCGTCTTCATCTAAAATAAGAAAACGATTGGTTTTCTTCACAGACTTTATCAAGTCATGCTCGAGGTCAAATGGAAGTAATGTCTGAACATCAATGATTTCTGCGCTGATTCCTGTTTCAGCCAATTGCTTCGCTGCATCCAAGGCAACACGGCAACATGAGCCGTAGGTAATGATGGTGATGTCATCGCCTTCACGCAAAGTTTCTGGCTTACCGAGCGGCACCGTAAACGTCTCAAAATTGTCGGGCAGGGTTTCTTTTAAACGGTAGCCATTCAAGCACTCAATAACAAGGGCCGGCTCATCGCTTTTGAGCAAGAGGTTGTAAAAGCCCGCCGCCTGAACCATGTTGCGCGGCACTAACAAATGCATGCCACGAATACTGTTGAGGATCATGCCAATGGGTGATCCTGAATGCCAGATGCCCTCAAGGCGGTGTCCCCTGGTGCGTATGATTAATGGTGCCTTTTGACCACCTTTGGTTCGATATTGCAGAGTAGCAATGTCGTCACTCATGATTTGAATGGCGTAAAGCAGGTAGTCTAGGTACTGAATTTCAACCAAAGGGCGTAAACCACGCATGGCTGCACCCAAACCTTGGCCAACAATGGTCATTTCACGGATGCCGGTGTCAGAAATTCGAATTTCCCCGTGTTTCTCTTGCATGCCTGAGAAGCCCTGATTTACGTCGCCAATCTTACCTACGTCCTCTCCAATGGCAAAAAAGCGAGGCTCGCGTAAGAACATGCTGTCGAAAGCTTTGTTGAGAACTTCATAACCATTGAGCACGGCACTTTGCTCTGTAAATACGGGTGGAATTGCGTTCTGATTCAAAGCCGCAGTGACGGATCTGCTGTGGAGATAACTGCTGTATAGCTCTTCGTGTTTTTTATTGAGGTTGTTTTTGAAACTGCGAAGATCTTCTAGAGCATCGATGCTTTCCTGACGACAAATCCTCAAGGTGCGCCGAATGGCACCCATGATGTCCTTGCGGTCGGGCTCAATAGCATTTGCCAATTCATTTCTAACTGCGCCAACGAAACTTGCATTGGCTGAAGCTGCAACTACGGCATCTAACAATCCCAAGGCATCGTTAAGTTCTACATCAATATCGGCCCTGAAGGCTTGGTAAGCAGCTTTTTGCTCTGTTTTAACGTAAGTAGCGGCTTCTTTTTCGATAGCTTCAAGCTCAGTTTCTAAGCCAATACCTTGTGCGAGCATCCAGCTGCGCATCTGAACCAAACAATCGTGCTCCCGTTCCCAAGCCAAGCGTTTTGCTGACTTGTATCGCTCATGCGAGCCCGATGTAGAATGGCCTTGTGGCTGAGTTAATTCCGTAATGTGGAAAATAGCCGGCATATGCGTGCTGCGCATTTCTTCAATCGCCGTAAGATAAGTTTCACAAAGGGTAGGATAGTCCCAACCTTTCACGGTGTAAATCCGGAAACCGTTGCCGTTTTCATTGGTGGCAAAACCGCTGAGGATATCGCTCAGATTTTCTTTTGTAGTTTGATATTTGGCAGGTACAGAAATGCCATACTGGTCGTCCCAGATGTTTACCGCCAGCGGAACTTGCAAAACGCCCGCCGCATTAACGGTTTCCCAAAAATGGCCTTCCGAGGTAGAGGCATTGCCAATGGTTACAAAACTGACTTCTTGTCCTTGCTTGCTGAAATTGGTAAATTCGTGTAAGTCAGGGTTGTTGCGGTACAATTTGGAGGCGAAGGCAATACCCAAGGCTCTGCCCATTTGACCAGCTGTAGGGGAGATGTCGGAGGTGGAATGAGGCTCCGCAGTAAGGTCTTTCCAATTTCCTTGGTCATCTAAAAAACGACTGGCAAAGTGACCATTCATGAGCCTGCCTGCAGAAGCGGGTTCAGCCTCCAGAGATACGTGTGCATATAATTGCGCGAAAAATTTACGCACATCGCTCATGCCTGTAGCAAACATAAAAGTTTGGTCGCGGTAGTAACCCGAACGGATGTCACCATTCTTAAAAGCCTTGGCCATAGCCAATTGAGCCACTTCTTTACCGTCGCCAAAAATGCCGAATTTTGCTTTTCCTGTTAAGACTTCTTTGCGACCTAATAAGCTGGCTTGGCGGCTTTCACAAGCAATGCGATAATCTTGTAATACTTCATTTTTGAAGTCTTCAAAGGTTACTGGACTGTTTTCTGGCTTGGTATTGGCTATAGACTTCGACATGAGCGCGTAATTTTAAGAATCACAAAGATAAGGAAAACGCGCTAAAGGTGGTTTAGCTCGCTTTGAATCGCTTTTTGAACGTTTTCATCAAATTTTAACTTCTTACCTTATTAAACTTTTGTACTTTTGGAATACTCAAACTATTTTTAATCTGAATAAAATATGAAAAAGCTATTTGCAATCCTTTCTTTTGTTGCCATTTCTGGCACTGTATTGGCACAAACCGCTACACCTCCAGCCGATAATAAAAACAAAGCTGACTTTAAGTTCGAAAAAGAAATTCATGATTTTGGAACCGTTGTTGAAGGTGAAATGGCCACACACGAATTTACATTTACAAATACAGGTAAAGAGCCATTGATTATTTCTAATGTGGCTGCATCTTGTGGTTGTACTACACCAAGTTGGACGCGTGAGCCAGTTAAGCCAGGAGAAAAAGGGTCCATCAAAGCCGTTTATAATTCAGCCAACAGGCCGGGTCCGTTTACTAAGCAAGTAACTATTACCAGCAATGCCAAAACAGCGACTAAGGTCCTTACTATTAAAGGTGTTGTAGACCGTCTACCAAGTGGTGTTCCAGAAAACAAAAACAGCAGCGCAAGTCCGGTTACAAAACCATAATTACGCTACAATGTTATCTAACCCGTGTATCTTTGCACGGGTTTTTTTGTTTAATAAATATGCCAGTAATTTCTAAAAGAGGAGAGGCGATGCCCTCTTCACCAATTCGTAAGCTCGTTCCTTTTGCTGAAGAAGCATCTTCAAGGGGGGTAATGATTTATCATTTGAATATCGGTCAGCCTGACATTGAAACGGCCCCTGAATTCCTAGAAGCGATGCATAATTTTGAAGGAAAAGTGCTTGAGTATTCGCATTCTGCAGGATTTGAATCTTACCGAAGAAGGTATTCTGAACGCTTTCAAGAGCGTGGGTTACCCATTGGCCATAACGACATTATCATCACCACAGGCGGCTCAGAAGCCATAGTTTTTGGCATGATGAGCTGTTTAAATCCGGGCGATGAAGTGATTATACCTGAGCCTTTTTATGCCAATTACAATGGTTTTGCCCAGATGGCTGGCGTAAAAGTGGTGCCAATTACAACGTATATTGATGATAGTTTTGCTTTGCCATCCGTTAGTGAGTTTGAAAAACTCATTAATGCAAAGACCAAAGCAATAGTGATTTGCAATCCAAATAATCCTACCGGCACACTTTACACCGATGAAGAGCTCAATCAGTTGCGCGAATTGGTGATTAAACACGATTTGTATTTGTTTGCAGATGAAGTATATCGTGTTTTCGTTTATGGTGAAAAAGAGCACACCTCTATTTTAGGTCTAGAAGGCTTAGAAAATCACGCCATAGTAGTAGAAAGCGTTTCAAAAATTTACAGTGCTTGCGGTGCTAGGATTGGAGCTTTGGTTACCCGTAATAAAGCGGTTATCGCAACGGCAATGAAGTTCGCTCAAGCGCGTTTGAGTCCACCTACATTAGAGCAGATTGGTGCCATGGCGGCTTTAGAAACACCGCAAACTTATTTTGATGAAGTGCGAGAGGAGTATATCAGTCGCCGCGATTTGGTGGTTAGTACACTTCGTGAAATGCCGGGTGTGGTTTGTCCAACTCCTGGCGGTGCCTTTTACTGTGTGGTGCGACTCCCCATTGACGATAGTGACTTGTTTTGCCAATGGATGTTAGAATCGTTTGAATACGATAAGCAAACGGTGATGATGGCTCCTGCCACTGGCTTTTATGCCACTCCAGGATATGGCAAAAACGAAGTTCGTATTGCCTACGTTCTCAAAAAAGAATACCTCGAAAAAGCCATGATTTGCTTGGCAAAAGGCTTAGAAGCGTATCCGGGAAGAAGCATTTAAAAAAATGAAAATGATAAAAGCCTACTGCTATTCGCAGTAGGCTTTTTTTTTGTCATGTATCTATCCAATTATACGGATTGCTTTAGCCGCAATTGAATTCAATTTGCTACATTGCCTATTCACTTAGTAATAAATTTTGCGCGTTAATTGTAAAATACAAATATGATTGTACCCATTCCAGATTTTGAGGCGTATCAACTAGCACATTCAAAGAGTTTAGCTGATCCAACCGGGTTTTGGGCAGAAATAGCCGAAAATTTTATATGGAATCGACGTTGGGACACCGTTTTGTCTGGTGACTTTGCCAAAGCAGAAACAAAATGGTTCGACGGCGCCACGTTAAACATCACCGAAAACTGTCTAGATAGACATTTAGAGACCCGTGGTAATAAGTTAGCCATGATCTGGGAGCCAAACGACCCCAAAGAGCGCTTTGTTCGGTATACATTTAGGGAGCTGCATGAACAGGTGTCGAAATTTGGCAATGTATTGCGGCAACAAGGTGTTGGCAAAGGAGATAGGGTGTGCATCTATATGCCCATGATTCCTGAATTGTTGGTAGCTGTATTAGCGTGTGCCCGCATAGGGGCCATTCACTCCGTTGTGTTTGGCGGTTTTGCTGCACATAGCATAGCTGAACGCATCAACGATTCGGCTTGCAAATTGGTAGTTACTGCCGATGCTATGTACAGAGGCGCCAAGCAAATACCCTGCAAAGCTGTTATTGATGATGCTTTGTTAAGCTGCCCATCGGTTGAAAAGGTGATTGTATATGAACGTGCTGAATGGCCGGTTTATATGCAAGAAGGCCGTGATTTTTGGTGGCATGATGTCATGGAGAAGGCAGCTAGTACTTGCATTCCCGAAGTCATGGCTGCTGAAGACATGCTTTTTATATTATACACTTCTGGTTCTACAGGAAAGCCCAAAGGCGTAGTGCATACTTGTGGTGGGTATATGGTTTATACCGCCTACAGTTTTGCCAATGTGTTTCAGTCTAAGGAAAGTGATGTTTACTGGTGTACAGCTGATATTGGCTGGATAACAGGCCACAGTTATCTTGTATATGGTCCTTTGCTAAATGGCACTACTACTTTGATGTTCGAAGGAGTGCCTACCTATCCTGATCCAGGGCGTTTTTGGCAGGTTTGTGATAAACATGCTGTGACTATATTTTACACAGCGCCTACAGCCATTCGCTCTTTGATGGCTGCAGGAGAAGATCACGTGCTGTCGTACAGCCTCGATAAATTACGAATACTGGGATCGGTAGGTGAACCTATCAATGAAGAGGCATGGCATTGGTACAATATTCACGTAGGAAAAGAGCGTTGTCCGCTTACTGACACCTGGTGGCAAACCGAAACCGGCGGTATCATGATTGGTGCTTTGGCTGGTGTTTCTCCCTTAAAGCCAAGTTTTGCAGGCTATCCCTTGCCTGGAATACATCCTGTTTTGTTGAATCAGGTAGGAGAGGAGATCCACGAAAATGAACAGGAAGGCTATTTAGCTATCAAGGCACCTTGGCCATCGATGATCAGAACTACTTATGGGGACCATGAAAGGTGTCGTTTAACCTATTTTGAAACCTACAAAGGCTATTATTTTACGGGAGATGGTGCAAAAAGAGATGCTGATGGCATGTATAAAATAATCGGACGGATTGACGATGTGATCAACGTATCAGGCCACCGTTTTGGCACGGCTGAAATCGAAAATGCCATCAACCAAAACAAGCGCATTGCTGAATCGGCCGTGGTAGGTTACCCGCATGACATTAAAGGCCAAGGGATTTATGCCTTTGTAGTGTGTAAAGACAGTGTTTTTGATTCAGTTAATTTGCGCGGAGAGATCAACGAAACTGTAACCGCGCAAATAGGAAAGTTTGCCAAGCCAGATAAAATCCAAATTGTGAGCGCATTGCCAAAAACACGTTCGGGTAAAATCATGCGCCGTATCCTGAGAAAAGTGGCGGAAGGAGATGTTAGCAATTTGGGTGATACCAGCACCTTACTCGACCCATTGGTAGTTGAGGAAATCGTGGCAGGCAAAATTTAAATAAACATGCGTAGCTCGGGAATTATCCCAAACTACGCATTCCAAATAGTATTGCTAATAGCACAACAATTTGGGTACCAAAGATTAAGAACCCGCTAAATACTGCTTTTGGTCCCATCTTAACCATTTGTTTTAAATTCATACTGAGACCTATACCACTCATGGCCAAAAGGAGGAAGTAATTGCCCATTTTCTCTAGTCCTTTGGTGTAAACAACTGGAAAAAAACCACTTGAGGTAATGATTGCAGCAATGATGAATCCCCAAAAGTAATTCGGGATAATATTGATGTCCATTTTAGCACCAGTTGTGTTTTTATTCATGATATAGCTTATAAAAAGAATTACAGGGCCCAGCATCAGGATTCTTCCCATTTTGATTAGCAAAGCGAGGGCCCCAGTTTCAGGAGAAATACTGTAACCGGCAGCTACCACATGCCCTACGGATTGCAGAATGGCCCCTGAAAAGAGGGCACTTTCACTTGTAGAAAGACTAAATGTGGCTGATATAGCTGGAAAAAGGAAGATCCCGATGGTGCCGAGTAGATTTACAATCGTCACTGCCAAGCCAATTTCTGTAACTGTTGCCTTCAATGCCGGTGCAGTGGCTGCAATGGCGCTGTTTCCGCATATGCTGCTGCCAGCTCCCAAAAGCCAACGCATTGAAATGCTCATTTTTCTGCAATACCATTGAGAACTAAATAAGGTGAGGGCTACCATAAACACAATTACAAGGAGGTAGAGGGGGGAAAGCTGCTGTAGTAATCTTACATTTAGCCCAAAACCCAATAAAACAGTTGCTAGTGCTAGCAAATGTTTTTCGGCGTACTTAAAAACTTCAATCCTACTTTCCTGCCAAAAAAACAGGTTCCCCGCCAACATTGCGAGCACTAAGGCAATAGTAATGCTACCTGGCCCTGGTATATAAGAAGATAGCAAGGTCGCTAGTGCGGCAGTGCCTATCAAAATGAGCCAACCGAAGCTGTTTTTTGGGATTTGGAACATGTTTATAAATATGTGGAACTTCTTAGCTTCTAATTTGTGACCTAAGTCACATGCAAAAGTAAAGGCGTTTAAAATATATTTGTAATAACCTTTGGATTATATGGCGTGGTGGTCTATTATTGGAGTTCCTAACCTGTTGAATGAACTTAATAGTTCGATGGCTATATGCCAGTAAAGAGTGCGTTGGTTTTTACTGACGCACTTTTTTATTTAAAATGCACGCCGTGGTCTTTCAATTCCAGCATGATTGGCTCATAGAGCGCTTTATCAGTAGGAATTAGAACTCCTTTCAAGTTTATTTTGTCTTCTAGAAACAACCTTACCGAGATCGCTAATGGCAAGCCAACGGTTTTAGCCATTGCTGTGTAAGTTTCGTTTTCACCTGCTAGAAGCAAGGTGGAAGTTTCGGTTTTTGTTTCACCGTTTAGTTCGTAAACCAAGCGATGGTGCATTACAACTAAATCGCGGTCGCCTTGCGCTAGTTGCCACTTTCTTTCGAGCATTTCGAGGAGTAAATCAGCAGGACTGCCGTTATTTCTTTGAAAGCAGAGGTTACTGAAAAAGTCTAGATAGTCGAATTGCACCATGGTCGTGGCAATCTGGGTTTCATCGAGATTCATACGTTCCCGAAGAAGACGTTCAAAGCCTATTCTAACGGTTGGACTGTCGTCAGGCGGCAAAAACATATTTAGAAAATCCCTGTAATTAAGTTGATGGCAATTTTTTAGCTGCAATTGATCGTTGGTCAATCCCAAAAAGACTAAAATGGCCCAACCTTGGCAAAAGTCAGGGTACCGAAACGTTGCTCTTAAAATAGTGTGGGCCGATTTTAACGCGTAAAAATCCTTATATGGCAATGAATCCCGGTTTGCATAGGCATCTAAAGGTCCAAAACCAGGGACGTCAACACTTTCAAACTCTCTGAAAATGCGGTTGTAGGGTTTGAAACGAATGTAGTTATTAGCCAAATAACGTGCTGGACCTGGCTGAGCAGCCATTACCACATTGCGCGGGTTCCACGAAAACTTGTAGTGCCAGGGATTGGTATCGCAATCACGGGCAACCAAACCGCCTGTATAAGAATATAGGGCCTTAATTACTCCGCCTTTCGCCCGAATACCATCGATTAACTCCATGGTGCTCATGTGGTCGATGCCCGGATCGCAGCCTATTTCATTCAAAAACAACAATCCCTTGGCCACGACTGCTTGATTCATGGATTTCATGGCATCAGAAACGTAGGAGGCGGTGAACATGGATCTACCAAGCTCCAGGCACAATTCTGCCACATGAATGTGCATGTCTGCTGGCATCAAAGAGACCACCACATCGGCGGCTGCTACTTCCACGCGAAGCTGGGTGGCATCTTTTAGGTCAAGTCCGATAGCGCGTGCTGCCGCACTGTTCCCCGCTTTTTGTTGTGCTGCGCTTTTATGCAAATCGGCAATAGTAACCTGCCAGTCTTTTTTTGCAGCGTGGTTTAAAAGGTATTCAATGAGATAAATGGAAGAGCGACCTGCGCCTAGGACAAGAATTTTTTTCAAAACCACCGGGTTTAAAGGTTGTTTGTTATATTTTGGACAATATTAGTGAGTATTCGTGGTAATCAGGTGTACGAAAAAGCGGAAAACATGAAAGAAATTAGCAAGAATTGTCAAATATATGAATACGAAAACAGTGAATTGCTTGATCCAGAGGTGCAATTGCTGTTAGACGGAGCACTCGAGGCCACCAAGCGATCTTACGCTCCTTATTCAGATTTTCATGTAGGTGCTGCCATCCAACTTGCCAATGGTGAGTTAGTGTTAGGCTGTAATCAGGAAAATGCAGCATTTCCGAGTGGTTTGTGCGCAGAAAGGGTGGCTTTTTTTTCAGCTGGGGTCCAGTTCCCTGGTATGGCGATTGAGGCATTAGCCATTACCATCCGCTCCAATTCTAAATCGGATGAACATCCTGCCGCTCCGTGTGGTGGCTGTTTGCAGGTGATGCGGGATGTGGAACAGCGTCAAGGCAGTCCCATTCGGATTTACTTGAAAGGTGCAGGCGCTACAGTGTATGAAGCGGCAAGTGTGGCTACTTTTCTGCCATTCGGCTTCGCTTTAGTTGCCAAATAATTAAAGTTCGAAGCTTCGCAGGGCGTTGTAGAGCAACTCAGTTGGCAGTCCCATCACATTGGTATAAGAGCCTTCAATGCGAGCAATTGCGATGTTACCTATCCATTCTTGGATACCGTAAGCTCCTGCTTTGTCATATGGCTTGTATTTTTCAATGTAATATTGAATTTCTTCATCGGTTAAGTGATTAAAAAGAACCGTTGTGCTGCTACTAAAGGTAAGCATGTCGTTGGTCGTGCGAAGACAAATGCCAGTGATAACGGTTTGCAATTTACCAGACTGTTTGCGTAAAAGCACGGCGGCTTCAGCAGCATTTTCTGGTTTCCCCATTACTTCTCCCTCTAAAATAACTACAGTATCAGCTGTTAACAGTAGTTCTTCATCGGTAATGTGGTACGCTTGCGCTTTTTTTCCAGCAAGATACTCAGCCACTTTTTCTGCAGCTAAATCTTCAGGATAGCACTCTTCCACCTCTTGCAAACGAACTGTAAAGTCCACGTCCAGCTCCTTGAGCAAAGCGTGGCGGCGAGGAGAACCAGAAGCGAGAATGAGTTTGAAAGGAAGGTCGAGCATTATAAATACTTGAGTTCGAGGTAGAAAAATGCCATTGAGCCAATCCCGCCGAGCATAAACCATTTCATAAGCCGAGCAACACCCGCAAAATCTCCCAGCTGTTTCGATTTGATAAGACTAGTTAGTGCTAAAGTCCCAGGTAATAGCACAGCAATTAAAATGTAGGTTGCAGTGTACCAGCTTTGCGCTTGAAGTTGCATCCCTAAAAAGAGCATCAACATCAATAAAGTCACCAACTGAAGGATAACCGCAAGTCGGCGTGTAAAGGGAATGCCGTATTTTATGGGCAGGGTTTTGTAGCCCGCTGCCCGGTCGCCTACTGTATCTTGGATAGCCTTGACCAATTCACGCACCAAGGTGGATAAATAGGCGAAAATAGCGTACGAGAGTCCTGCGTAAAGCAAATAGCGTGCTGACGCAGCGGCTTCCCGGTATAAAACGCTAATGGCGATGTATTCGTAGAGAAGCGGTATAAAGACTAAAATGGCTAAAAAGGAAGCTACTACCAGGTGCCCAAGTAGTGCAACGCCTTTCCAACTCTCGGCATATTTCCAAAGTAAAAAAGTTACAAGGATGTGGATGATGGCCAAGTTAAGCAAGCCAGCCTGCCAACCGACAAAGGCACCTAAAGCAATACCGCTCACGCTCAAAACGCCATACCAATTCAGGGCTTTTTCGGGCGATTGGAGTACTTTATGGGGTTTGTTGATTAAATCTGCGGCTTGATCATAATAATCGTTGATCAGGTACCCGCCAGCCGCCACAAGCAGACAGGATAGCACCAATCCTGCAAAACTCCAATGGTTTAGTAGCAGGTGAAGTTCATGGCTATTAATGATTGGCGTCATCAAAAAATATCGAATACTTATCATTAAGTAGGCCATCATTACCAAATTAGGCCATCGCAGGTGTTTCAGCATGTGATTAGGCACTTAGAGCATTACTTATAAACCATTTTCCTTGCATTTGCAGTACTTCACGCAACAGCATGCGTACGCAACCTTTTCCTCCGTCGATGGGTACGATATAATGGGCGATGGCTTTAATTTCTGGGACGGCATCTTGAGGACAAACGGCGATTCCTGCCATTTGCATAGGGGCAAAGTCAGGTAAATCGTCTCCCATATACAATAGCTCTTCTTTCTTAATATCGTATTTATGCATAAGTTTATGTAGTAAGCTTAGTTTATTATCAATACCTATGTGTACTTCTAATAAACCAAGTCGCTTCAGTCTCACCGCCACCCCTTCAGATTTTCCGCCACTTATTACCCAAACTGGGAAGCCAACTTTAGCTGCATGACTGAGTGCAAAGCCATCTTTGGTATTCATAATTCGATGTTCTTCGCCGCTGTTGGTGACTACGATGGAACCGTCAGTTAAAACGCCATCTACATCTAACACAACCACCTTTATTTGCGGAAAACGAGCTTTAATGGAGGACATAGGATTGATTTGATGCGAAAATACAGATAAGCGAGCAGATGACCTTAGTTGCTTTGAAAAATGCTGCTAGGTAGAAAAGTGAGATGGTGAAAAAAAATTGTCACGAGGTGTCCAACCTACTAACGAGTTTTGAAACATGATAAAATCACAAGCTGAACTTATTCGTTTAAATTTGTAACATGTCAACGCCTACCCAAATCCATTGTCCAAGTTGTGGCACCACTATCGATGTACAAGATATTCTAGCCCATCAATTAGAAGATGAAATCAAACTTAAGTATGAGCGCGAGTCGCAAGCCGAAAAACAGCGTATTCAAGAGCGAGAAAGGATTTTGCGGGAGTCTTTGGCTGACTTTGAAGAGAAGAAAAAGCGCGAAAACGAATTGTTTCAAGAACGATTAGAAAAGCAACTTAAAGAAAAACAGGCCGAAGCAGAGCTCAGAATCAAGGCGCGTTTGCTTGAGGAGCAGTCGGAGCAGTTCAATGCAATGCAGCAAGAACTTAACGAGAAATCGGAGCAACTCAAAGAATTAAACCGCAGTAAAGCTGAAATTGCTCGGCTGGTGCGGGAGCGGGACGGATTGAAGGAAGCCGCTATGGCGGAAGCACAGTTGCAACTTAATCAAACACTTACGGCTGAAAAAGACAAAATACGCAAGTCAGAGGAGGAAAAAAATGAGCTCCGAATTCGAGAGTTGCAAAAAAAGCTCGAAGACCAAATGAAGCTCACCGAGGAAATGCGTCGCAAACAGGAGCAGGGCTCCATGCAAATGCAAGGAGAGGTGCAAGAATTGGCCATTGAAGAGTGGCTTATGAGCCATTTTCCGCTCGATACCATCGATGAAGTTAAAAAAGGGGCGCGTGGAGGCGACTGTATTCAAGTAGTGCATACCCGTAACAAGCAAAATTGCGGTCGTATCTATTACGAGAGCAAGCGAACAAAAGACTTCCACACGGGCTGGATCGAAAAATTTAAAGCCGATATGCGTGAAAAAGAGGCCGATATTGGGGTTTTGGTTACGGAGGCAATGCCGCAGCACATGGATCGCGTGGGACAAATAGATGGTGTTTGGATATGTACTTACGAGGAGTTTAAAGGGCTTGCAGCGGTTTTAAGAGAAACGGTCATTCAAGTGAGCACAGCTTTGAGTTCACAAGAAAATAAAGGCGATAAAATGGTGATGCTCTATGATTACTTGAGCAGCACGACCTTTAGAATGCAGGTTGAAGCCATTGTAGAAGGCTTTTCCTCGATGAAAACTGCCCTCGAAAGTGAAAAAAGAAGTATGCAACGCATTTGGAAAGAGCGAGAAAAGCAAATTGATAAGGTAGTGACAAACACCATTGATATGTATGGGTCTATCAAAGGCATTGGTGGTAGTGCTATTCAATCAGTTAATGCCTTGGAACTGCCTGAAGCTGGCTTTGAAGAAGAAGAAGAAGCGTAATTGAATTGCGGCACATTGTCGTGATTTTTTACGATTTTCGCTTTATTAAATATTTTTTATGCTCGACAAACATGGTATCGCAAAACGTATTGCACGTGAGTTAGAAGATGGCTTTTATGTCAACCTCGGTATTGGTATCCCTACTTTGGTGGCCAATTATATTCCAGAGGGTGTTGAAGTAGTGCTGCAATCTGAAAACGGTTTGTTAGGCATGGGACCTTTTCCGTTAGAAGGGGATGAAGATGCTGATTTGATCAATGCAGGTAAACAAACCATCACTACCTTGTCGGGATCGAGTTTTTTTGATTCGGCCATGAGTTTTGGGATGATTCGTGCTGGTAAAGTTGATCTGACGGTGTTGGGCGCCATGGAAGTAAGTGACACCGGGGACATCGCGAATTGGAAAATTCCGGGTAAAATGGTTAAGGGCATGGGAGGCGCCATGGATTTGGTAGCCAGTGCTAAAAATATTATTGTCGCCATGCAGCATGTAAACAAGGCCGGTGAATCGAAGTTATTGCCGAGTTGTAGTTTGCCCATCACAGGTCTTAACTGCGTGAAAAAAGTAGTTACCGAACTTGGTTTTTTTGAAATAGATGCGCGTGGTTTTGTATTGAGAGAGCGTGCGCCGGGAGTGAGTGTAGCTGAAATCATAAGTAAAACGGCAGGGCGATTGGTAGTGGAAGGTGAAATTCCTGAAATGGTAATTTAGTTTTGGTTAAATCTGATTTTACCCTTCGCCTCACCACAGCAGCAGATATGCCTGCCGTGCATGCCCTCATTAACGAATTGGCAATCTATGAGCGTGCTGAGCATGAATTTGTACTAACTGTGGAGCAGCTAACCGCAGATGGCTTTGGTCCGGAGCCTGTTTTTGAATGTTTGGTGGTCGATCATGTGGAAAATGGTATCGTTGGGATGGCCTTGTATTATACTAAATACTCGACTTGGAAAGGCGCCTGTATGTATTTAGAAGATTTAATTGTGACAGAAGCTTACAGAGGCTTCGGACTCGGCCAACAACTCCTGGAGCGATTGATGGTTATTGCCCGCGATAGAAAGGCAGGTCGCTTAGAATGGCAAGTGCTCGATTGGAATGATTCAGCCATAGCTTTTTATCGGAAAATGGGAGCGGAACTAGATGAAGAATGGATTAATTGTAAGTTTACTTTTAAGCAACTTCAGGCTTTTCGACCTGAAAAGCGTTAATTTGCGCCAATATCCCTTTTGTGAAAGTTTTTAAATTTGGTGGTGCTTCGGTAAAAGATGCGGCAGGAGTGATTAACCTGTATCGCATTCTTTCCTTATTTACAAATAATTCTATCCTCGTGGTGGTGTCCGCTATGGGTAAAACAACCAATAAACTAGAGCGGGTCGTTCAAGCATGGTACACTGGCCATGCACCCGAAGCGATAGAGCACATTGAAGAGTTACGCTTTTACCACCAAGAATTGATTCGAGGATTGGATTTAAATCAGAATCAGCAAGGTCGGCTTCTAAAAAGTACAGATAAATTTTTCGATGATTTGCTTGGTATGGTTAGTATCGCCTCAAATGCCTACTATAACCAAACTTACGATCAAATTGTAGCGTATGGTGAACTTATCGCTGCGCACATCATTAGTGGCTATTTGAATGCCAAAAACATGCGTAATCGCTGGTTAGATGCACGAGATTACATTGTAACTAATGACACGTTCAGAGATGCCCGTATTAATTGGAGCAAGACTGAAGCTAATATTATCCAACTTGCTACCAATGAGCGGTTAAAGGACGGCATAAATGTTACGCAAGGCTTTATAGGGAGGGTAGATGGAGTATCATTAACAACGACTTTGGGTCGAGAAGGCTCTGATTTTACCGCTTCAATTTTTGCTTATTGTTTAGGAGCTCAAGATGTAACTATTTGGAAAGATGTACCTGGCGTTTTGAACGCCGATCCAAAGCTATTTCCTTTTGCTGAAAAGATAGATGAACTCTCCTATGAAGAAGCTGTTGAAATGACTTATTATGGGGCATCTGTCATCCACCCAAAAACCATCAAACCACTTCAAAATAAAGGTATTAAACTGTATGTTCGCTCTTTTTTGAAGCCAGAATTATCAGGTACGGTTATCCACCAAATTGATGAATGGCGTAGCTTTCCGCCTTGCATCATTGTGAAAAAGAATCAAATGTTGGTTTCATTTGCGTCCCGTGATTTCAGTTTTGTGGCTGAAGAAAGTTTAAGTTTTATTTTCGGGGAATTGTATAAGCTTGGAATTAAGGCGCACATTAGCCAAAATACAGCCATCAGTTTTCGGATTTGTGTGGATGAGGATCCTTTTAAAGTACAGCCATTTATCGATGCGGTATCAAGTGACTTCGATGTGACCACGGAAGGCGGACTATCGTTGTGGACCTTGCGCCATCAAAGTGAAAAGTTGGAAAAAGGACTTATATCAGGTAAAACTGTGCTTTTAGAACAGCGCTCGAAGTCTGCCGTACAATATGTTTTGAGGTAAAAACTTAAATCAAAAGATTTTCTTTATTTTGGTACAAATTGCATTTATGTTCCGTTCCTGCTTGTTATTGATTTTTACGCTTTTTCCGTTTTATGGGGCACTTTATGGGCAAGAAACGCGCTTGTGTGGACAAGAACTGTTGCACGCTATGCATCCAGAATGGGCGTCGTTGAGCGAAAAAAGTAAGGCTTTTAATGCATTTATTCAGAATTTAGAGGCACCCGAACGGGTGGCCAACACCATTAAAATTCCAGTGGTAGTTCACATTATGCACCTGCCATCAGAAATATATGGTGTTCAATCGAATATCACAGTTGAGCAAATACGCTCTCAAATTGACGTTTTAAATGAGGATTTTGGTAAAATATTCGGCACACGAGGATACAATGTGGCGGCTGTTGGCGCCAATACCGAAATAGAGTTTTGTTTGGCAACGAGAGACCCGGACGGAAATCCATCTACCGGTATCATACGGTTCCCATACGCAGGTTCGAATGACTTTCGGTTAGCGCAAGACCGAAATATGAAAGATCTTAGTCGCTGGCCAGTGAACCGATACTTAAATATTTGGGTAGTTAAAAGCATCCAAAGTGGAATTCTCGGCTATGCTTATTTGCCTGAAGTAATTGCGACTGATCCAGAAGGGTCATTTATAGATGGTGTGGTAATGGGGGCTTTTTACTTTGGTAGCAGAGACAAACAACTTCTAGGGCAGAACTTCCACCTCAGTAATACGTTCGCTTATGGTCGAACCGCTACCCATGAGGTAGGGCATTTTCTTAATTTACGGCACACTTGGGGAGATGGCGGTTGTGAAATTGATGATGGCGTAGATGATACTCCTTTGTGCAGCGGGCAATATTTCGGATGTCCTCCAAGTCCTGCGCGTCCTCTTCAATGCGGCTTTAACCGAATGGTTGAAAATTACATGGATTATTCTGATGACGCCTGCTTTAACATCTTTACTCTTGGCCAAAAAACCAGAATGCGCGCTGCTTTGCAGTTTTATCCGTTTAGAGCAAGTTTGGTGAGTTTGGCAAATGTGGCTGCTACGGGTTGTTCTGACAGCGGCGGAACAATTTCCTTTGCTGATACCATCGTAAAAATTTCAGGTGATACACAAACAATTAGGGTAGGAAGAGCTACAGAAAAGCCATTACGTATTCGCGTTATCAACCAACTTGGCAGCGGCTTTAACAATGAAGAAGTACGTTGGCGCGTGATTTCACAGCCTTTCGGAGCCAACTTGTTGTTAGATACTACCGTTCGTACTTCCGATGGTGGTTTTTCCGATTTAAACGTCCTGTTAAGCAATATCCCTGGTCGTTACGTCTTTCGCGCAAGTGCCAACACTTTTAAGACGCCTAACTTTGTTGATTTTGCCATTGAGGCATTAGCTGAGACCAATGCCTATCCTAATCCATTTCAGGACGAAATTGTGCTCGTGCTAGGGCTGCCATCTATCGGCAACGTACAGGTACGGGTAACCGATTTGCAAGGGAAATTGGTTATAGCATTTAGTACTGACGCAAAGGAAGCTGTAGTTTTAAATATGTCGGGATATCCAGATAACTTTTACCTGGTGACTGTGGTAAGTCCCAAGATCAACGACTACTTCAAAATCATTAAAATAACACCTTAATGAAAATTGGTTTGCTCAGCGATACCCATGGCTGGTTGGAAGAACGTGTGTTTCATCATTTTGCTGATTGCGATGAAATTTGGCATGCTGGCGACATAGGGGACGTGACTTCAGCCGATAAATTGGCTGCTTTTAAACCATTAAGAGCTGTGCATGGCAATATTGATGGTGGTGTATTGCGCCGAATGTTTCCCCAAGACCTGCATTTTGACATTGCGGGGTTGAAAGTATACATGACACATATTGGTGGATACCCTGGTAAATATTCTGCGCGCGTTTTCACTCAAATTTTGGATGAAAAACCAGGCCTATTTATCACTGGCCATTCCCATATCTTAAAGATTATGCCCGACAGACAGCTGAATCTTTTGCATATCAATCCTGGGGCAGCTGGTAACCATGGTTTTCACAAGGTAAAAACACTCGTGCGCTTTGAAATTGAGCAAGGGAAAATACATAATTTACAAGCGATAGAGCTTGGCCCCCGATCTGGGAGCATTGAAGCCTAATTTCAGGCTTTTATTTCGTTGAACATGGCATCAAAATGCCTTACGCCACCGCCTTGTTTTTCTAGAAAAGTAATTACTTGTCCTTTTTTGGTAAAAACTTCTTCCGCAGGAAATCCATAGGGTTGTAAAAACGATTGTAATACTGTTCCATAAACGCCATCTTCCCAAGGCCTGAAAGCTTCCTCCTCTTTTTTGTCATCTTGAATTTTAAGGGTAACAAAAGTCGTTGGATCTGCTTCATCTGGCCATGCAATGCCATAATCGAAAACGGGGTTCATTAACCAAGTTTTATAACTCAGTTTGGCAAAAAGCTCGTCAACTTGAATTGGATGCAATACCGCACCATCGAAATTTCGGAAATACTCCTCAAAAAAAGACATCTGGCTGCCGTTGTCGAGCAGACTGGTCATGATGCTCAATTCGCCAATGCGAATACTCATGGCCAAGGTGTTGGTACTAACCTTGAGGTCGTAATTGGCTCTTGGATTTTCGTATTGGTGGCTTTGCACAACAAAAACGGAACCGGGGTCGAAATTTATAAATTCAATTGGTCTAATGGCGCTTGCAAGTGCTAAATGCATTAATTTGAAGCGCTGCTGATAACTTTGTTGGAGTAAAAAGGCACTGCGCATGTTTTTTTCACGCAGGGCTTCCTGCATTTCATAGTACAGAATTCCTTGAAACACCCAGTTAAGCCATTGATACAAAATTTCTGGTTTTAACCATTTGAATGCTTCAAAACCAGCACCCAATAAATCACCAGTGGCACGTTGTAAATATTCAATACCACCTTCTCGGGCTTCCTTTCCAACCGGTAAAAGCAAATCTTTATAAGCGAGCTTTTTGCCGCTGATGAGGGTAACAGTTTGGTCTTTCAACTGAAACCTTTCTTGTAACCACTCCGGAAAAACAGGCAATAAATCTGTTCGCGGATCAATAGGGGTGCCGTTTAAGTAACAGCGATCAAGGTGAAAATCACCATTATCAAAAGGATTATATGGAATTGGGGTATTTGAACTCACTTTTTGGGATTATTTTTGATTAAAGAAGGATTTTTGTCTGTTTCAAAATAAGGACGAGCGTTTTTATTATGGCCATAAGGACAGTGCAAACAATGTAGTAAGCAGCAATGACCACGTTTATTAAGGTACACTTCCGTAAAAACGTATTGTCCTTTCTGATTGATGTAATAATCGACGCCTTCTTCCATGAATCAAATCCCAGTATAATTCCAAGGACTAATATCGTGTAATTCTGCCTTCACGCCAAATGACACTTCTAAGCTTTCTATAAAAGCGTGGATACTTTCGGCTGTAATAGTTGAATTCGTACGAGTTAGTGCCTTCAAAGCCTCGTAAGGTTTTTCATAGCCCTCTCTGCGGAGGATGGTTTGGATGGCTTCGGCTACTACCGCCCAATTTGCCTCTAAATCAGCTCGGATGGCATTCTCATTTACCAACAGCTTTTTTAAGCCTTTGGTTGTGGAGGCATATGCAATGAGGGTGTGAGCAAAGGGAATGCCCAAGTTTCTTAGCACGGTGCTATCTGTGAGGTCGCGTTGTAAGCGGGAAACTGGCAATTTTGCTGCCAAATGCTCTAAAAGTGCATTGGCTACACCTAAATTACCTTCTGCATTTTCAAAATCAATTGGATTCACTTTGTGCGGCATGGCAGAGCTGCCCACTTCTCCATCTTTGATTTGCTGTCGGAAGTAATTCATGGAAATGTAGGTCCAAAAATCGCGACAAAGGTCTACTAAAATATTATTTATGCGCTTTTGAGCATCTAGCAGCGCTGCAAGGTAGTCGTAGTGCTCAATTTGGGTAGTAAATTGGTAACGGTGCAATCCGAGGTTTTGACCTACAAATTGGTTTGCAAACTGATGCCAATCGATGCTTGGATACGCAACGTGGTGGGCATTAAAATTGCCTGTGGCCCCACCAAACTTGGCTGCAATTGGTACATTTTGGAGCATTTCAGCCTGGTTGTGCAAGCGTTCTACAAAAACCTTTAGCTCTTTACCTAAACGAGTGGGTGATGCCGGTTGGCCATGTGTACGCGCAAGCATCGGAATGTGATCCCAGCTGTTTGCCAACTCATCCAATTCACCAATCAGTGCATGCAGATGTGGCAGCAAACTTTCTTCCATAGCATGCTTTAAAGAAAGCGGTATCGCAGTGTTGTTGATGTCTTGTGACGTTAGTCCAAAATGAATGAACTCACTGTGTTCGTCCAAACCAAGCCCATTAAATTTCTCCTTTAAAAAGTACTCAACGGCTTTTACATCGTGGTTGGTAGTCTTTTCAATGTTTTTAATTTGCAATGCATCCGACTCCGTAAATGCTTCGTACCAAGACCGTAGTGCTGGAAAATGTTTGGAATCGAAACCTTCTAATTGCGGTAAGGGCATTTCACATAAAGCAATAAAATATTCAACTTCTATCCATACTCGGTAACGAATGAGGGCGAATTCTGAAAACCAAGCGCTTAGCGGGGCGGTAACGGGGTTATAGCGGCCATCAACTGGTGAAATGGCAGTAAGTGGGCTGAGATTCATATTGAAGTAATAGATGAGAACACTTTTTAGCGGATATTTGTAGTTATCTTATTGCTTATGCAAAATTAGCAAAGCCTATTGAATGAAGCTTTTAAAAACCACTTTAATAGTTATTTGTATTTTAACCGTACATCGGATTCAGGCGCAAGTGGTTGTTTTACAGCCTACTAAGGGAGAATTACCCGCTTATATTGACGCCAACGGGGATACCATTCCGGTAGTTTTTTTACCCGCTATCACCATCGCAAGTAAACGTGTTTTTAAGAGTAAGCGGGATGAAAAAAAGTATAATAAGCTGTATTACAATGTTTTAAGAGCCTATCCGCTCGCTAAGGCGGCAGGAAAGAGGTTGCAAGAACTTGAGGCGGAATTGCCGAACATTCCCGAGCAAAAACGCCAAAAGCACATTAAGTCGGTGGAAGAAGAGCTTAAGAAAAAATACAAGCAAGACTTGTTGAATTTGACCGTGAGCCAAGGTAAAATTCTCATTAAACTCATTGATCGCGAAACGAGCAGGACAAGTTACGAGGTGATCAAAGAGTTTCGAGGCGGTTTCCAAGCCTTTATGTGGCAGAGTTTGGCGGGATTGTTCGGCACCAATTTAAAGACGGGTTACGACGATCAGCAAGACCGCGACATTGAACTCATCCTACAAGAAATAGAGGGAGATCGCTACCAACCACCCTACAAGTATCGTTAGTATTACCTCACAAATTTTCAACGGCTAACTGTATCTTTGCACATGTTGAAGTTAGATATTCTTGCCTTTGCGGCGCATCCAGATGATGTGGAATTGAGTTGCAGTGGCACCCTTATTCGACACATTCAAGCGGGTAAACGTGTTGGAATAGTGGATTTGACTGAGGGCGAATTGGGATCAAGAGGCAGTGCAACTTTACGTAAACAAGAAGCCGCAGCCGCCTCTCAAGTCATGAAAATACATTATCGTGCAAATTTGGCCATGCGAGATGGCTTTTTTACGATTGACGAAATGCATCAGCGGTTAATAATTGAACAAATCAGACTTACCCGTCCCGAAATAGTGCTGGCCAACGCTGTGAGCGATCGCCATATTGACCATGGACGCGCTGCCAAATTAGTTGCAGAAGCAGTTTTTTTAAGTGGCTTACATAAAATTGAAACAGCTTATGATGGCGAACCGCAACAAGCTTGGCGGCCTCGGGTACTTTATCATTACATACAAGACCGCTATCTCAAGCCAGACTTTATAGTCGACATTACGGAACAATTCGAGCTGAAGCTAGCTGCAGTGAAGGCCTTCGGGTCACAATTTTATGACCCGAACAGCAATGAACCTATGACGCCTATTTCTAGTCCCGACTTCTTGGCTTTTATTGAAGCTCGGGCAAGAGAAATGGGGCGGTTGGTGCCTGTAACCTACGGGGAGGGATTCACTGTAGAGAGAGCACCTGGAATCACCGACCTGATGCAAATGATGTAGGGGCATTGACAATACGCTTTTAGCTTATTTTTTCGCCAACCTCTTCTATTTCTCCTCTTTCTAATGTAAAGAGCGTAACCTCTGGCAATATTCCAACACGACCGGGGTAGCCGATAAAGCCAAAACCACGGTTCACGTACAAAAATTGTTTGCCAAACTTATAAAGTCCACCCCAATACGGATAAATCCAAGAGCTCGGACTCCATTTGATGTAGCCGGGAATTTCTATGCCAAACTGCATGCCATGCGTATGTCCCGATAGCGTGAGGTCTATATCCGGTCGAATTTGATTCACTTCTTCTTCGAAATGGGAGGGGTCATGACTAAGTAATATTTTAAAAGCTACATTTTCGGTGCCTTCGAGTGCCTGTTGCAACTTCCCATATTGTGTAAAACGGCCCTTTTTACCCCAGTTTTCAACGCCAACCAAGGATATTTGCTCACCATCCTTTTCCAAAAGTTCATTTTCATTCAATAGCAGTCTCCAGCCCAGTTTTTGATGCACATCGAACATTTGCTGCATATTTTTGGCCTTTTCTTCCTCGCTAGGCCATTGCGTGTAATCTCCATAATCATGGTTACCTAAAATACTGAAAACACCTTTTTTAGCCCTCAATTGACTTAAATGCCCCATCCAGCGATTCACTTCAACGGTACGACTATTCACCAAATCACCCGTGAAAAAGATATAATCTGCGTTTTGTGCATTCACTAAATCAATACCACGTTGCACCGCGCTGTAGGAGGCAAAAGAGCCCACGTGTATGTCGCTGATTTGCACAATTTTAGTTCCATGAAAGGCCGCAGGAAGGTTAGGAAAGCGCAATTTTACCCGTCGTAATTGGTAGTTGTAAGCACCTTTTACCATGCCATAACCCAAACTTAAGAAAGGCAGAGCTGCTGCAAAAATAGCTGCTCTACTGATGAATTCAGATCGGCTGAGCCCACCAGATTTAGTAATCTCAATGGGTGCTACTTCTTGGGTTAGTAGGCCAGTTTTACGAAGCAGCCAGTGAAAAAAAGCCAATACATCATCAATAAAAAGGAACGGTAAGGCTGCCATTTTTGTAAAAAACAGCAAACCAAAGCCGCCAATAACGAAGTTGCGTGCAGCAGGATTGGCTAAATCGTAGCCATAAATGTTTAAGCTAAAAACAGCAACGTAAGAAAGTGCATTTACCGTCCAAAAGATCTGTTTGCTGATTTTAGGTGGCTTTTTATGTTTGCGGTATCGGAAAATGAGTCGGTAAGCATATAAGTCGATTAATAAAGAAATCGTCAAAATAATCAATACGAGGGCTGCTGAGCGCATCTAAAAAAGAATGTTATTACTTGGAAACAAAAGAAGAACTTAATTTTTAAGCAAAGTCTTAAATCTTCTTAATGCTATAACTGCAAACCAAGGCCTAAAGTGCCAAAGCCTTTGTGGCCAAAGCCAACTTCAAAACGACCAAACCACCTTCCGGTGCCATATGAAACCGAAAGAGGTATGATTTGAAAGGCGGGACGGCGGTAAAGTGAAACGAAATAAGCGCTATTTTGGTCGGTTGTAGTTGTTTCTCCGAAGCGGTAACCGACAGCCATTTGAGAGCTCACTTGGTATTTTTTTTCATTCACCCAATAAAAATCAAAGTGCGGAAGTATGCCCAAAAAACGGTGTGATTTATTTCCCCACGGCAGTTCTTCGTTAAGATACCGGCTGAAAACAGAAACCCCTGCGCCAAAACGGTTTTGGCTCAAACGATACTCCACCATCCCAACCCCAGGCAGGCCGCTTACGCCAAAGTTGTCATCGAATAAATTTTCTAAGTAACTGAAATCTAAAAAGCCAACACTCACAAAGAGTTGCTGCTTTAATTCCTGATCTTGTGCTTTTGAAGTAAGAAAAGCAGATAAGAATGCAACAAGGAGTAATATTCGTATTTTCATCTTTTGATTTTATGGCCAAATATAAATTTTTCTTGCTCGTCTTGCTATGTTTGGTATTAATGAAGGTTGCAAAGGCACAACTTTTTTCACGTGGAGATAGTCTAAGGGGTCAAATTACGTCTTTGCGCGCTTGCTACGATGTTCTGCAATATCAAATAGATGTTAAGTTTGCTTATTTAGATGGTGTACGCGTTAAAGATACTACTGCCTATCCTATTGAAGGCGCTGTGAAATTCGTTGCCGTTAACATGCAAGATTATAAAAGGCTACAAATCGATTTATTTGCGCACTTCATTATAGATAGCATCGTATCAAATGGCTCACAGCTTGCTTTTACTCGAGAGGTGAATGCGGTTTTTGTGGATTTTTCTCATGTTCAGAAAAAAGGTGGAAAGCAGGAATTTAAGGTGTTTTATCGAGGCAACTTGATCATTGCAAAACGAGCACCTTGGGACGGCGGATTTATTTTTACCACCGACAGTGCTAAAAACCCATGGATTGGCGTGGCGTGTGAGGGCTTTGGTGCAAGTAGCTGGTGGCCTTGCAAAGACCATTTGAGCGACGAACCAGATAGTGGTGTTGTACTTAACATTCATATCCCCCAAAAAAGCGGATTAATGGCAGTTGGAAATGGCCAACTGACCTCGCGCAAGACAAAGGACGATTGGGAAATATTCACTTGGGAGGTGAAAAACCCCATCAACACCTACAATGTTTCTGTTAATATTGGTGATTATCGGCATTACAGTGATGTTTATGTTTCGACGGATGGCGAATCTAGGCAATTAGACTATTTCGTACTGGCGTATCAACTTGACGTGGCAAAAAGCCACTTTAAGCAAGTTGTGCCAATGCTGCAGTGTTTTGAGCGGGTTTTTGGTCCGTACGCCTTTTGGCAAGATGGTTACAAACTTGTGGAAACGCCCTATTGGGGCATGGAACATCAAAGTGCTATTGCCTATGGCAATAATTACCGCAACAATAAATGGGGATTTGATTTTATCATCATCCATGAAAGCGCGCATGAATGGTGGGGTAACAGCGTGAGCGTGGCAGATCACGGTGATATGTGGATCCATGAAGGATTTACGACCTACGCTGAGGCCATATATCTAGCGTGCGAAAATGACCGATCGATTGCCAACCGGTACTTATTGGAACAACGCGAACGTATTGCATTGAAACAGCCCATGGTTGGTCCATACGATGTAAACTTCACTGATACAGATACGGACGTGTACTTCAAAGGTGCTTGGATGCTGCACACGATGCGCAATAGTCTTAACAACGACAGTCTGTTTTTCAGTTACCTTAAAACTTGTTACCAGCAGTTTTACAAGCAAGTAACCAATACCCATGAAATGCTCGATTTTTGGATGCTCAAGATGGGAGAAAACTATCGTCCTGCCTGGGAACACTACCTCTATAAAACCCAGCTGCCTGTTTTGACATGGGAGAAGCGTGTCAGAAGAAAGAAGGCCAAGTGGTATTACAAGTATGAGGAAGTTGGGGATGATTTTTATCTGCCAATAGCTTTGACAGCAGGGCAACTTATAAAGCCCAAAACTGCTTGGCAAGTATATGAGGGTGACTTTGATGCCGCACTGCAAACGGCCTTAAACCAACAATATTTACTAGAAATCAGAGTGAGAGGTTCTTTATAAAGTCTTTCTTTCGCTGTAAGGCTGCAGCACTTCTGCCAAAATGATGGCTTGACGCCAATCGATGGCATCGAAATCATTGTTTGTGGTTGTTTTATTGCCGATTTCGTATGCCGAAATACTTTCAACATCAATAGAAGATGCGGCCACATCACCAGGCATTTCATACGTTGAAACCTTTCTCCTCTCATAAAGCGCCATTAAATCGGACTTGGCATTTTCAACTTCAAGCCTTTCAGCCTTAGGTTGAGCTTTGTATTTGGTAATGGTTTCAGTTTCGATGCGACGGCTGCTGCTGTCGGCTGCTGGCTTATTGCTGCGTGTTTGAACGGTTCTTGGGGCTGGTGGGGCTGTTTCAGCAGCCGTACGAGGTGCAGGTTTTGGGGAAGGTTCATTGAATGATTCGCCAAAAATTTCCTTCATCCAATCTTTAACCTCAGGTTTCGCTTCGCCTTGCGCTGGTTTTTGTGCATTTTTGCCAGCTTTATTTTTTTTCCACCACATAAAAAGCGAATAAGCACCGAGGGCAAGTAAATAAACTAGTGTAGGAAAATCCATATAAATATTAAATTGGTGGACAATGTAAAGTTAAGAGCAATTATGTTTGTAGGAAACGTTTTACACGAATTTTTGAAAGAAGGATGCGGTTAAAGTCAATCGAAATAAAGGGCTTCAAAAGCTTTGGCGATAAAGTTACCATTCACTTTAACGATGGGGTGACCGGCATTGTTGGTCCAAATGGCTGCGGCAAAAGCAATGTGGTAGATGCGGTACGTTGGGTTTTAGGCGAGCAAAAATCGCGCATGCTACGGAGTGATAAAATGGAAAACGTGCTTTTTAACGGCTCTAAAAGCCGTAAACAAGCCCATCTAGCCGAGGTACATTTGAGTTTTGAGAATTCTAAGAATATCCTGCCTACGGAATTTAACGAGATAACCATCACCCGCAAATTATACCGCAGTGGCGAGAGTGAATATCAACTGAACGGCGTGAATTGTAGGTTGAAGGATATTACCAACCTCTTTTTAGATACTGGCATAGGCAGTGATTCATACGCCATTATGGAGTTGAAAATGATCGATGACATTCTCAACGATAAGGAAAATTCGCGTCGCTTGTTATTTGAAGAGGCCTCAGGCGTGTCCAAGTATAAAATCCGGAAAAAGGAGACCCTCAACAAGCTGCAAGACACCGAAAATGACCTTAATCGGGTGGATGATTTGCTATTTGAGATCGATAAAAACCTCAAAATGCTACAAGCCCAAGCGCGTAAAACTGAACGCTTTTACAAAATGCGGGACGATTACAAAGCAACGAGTTTAGATTTGGCCTATTTTAGTCTACTCAACTTTAAGGAGCTAATAACCGACCAACAGATCAAAGAACTGCAATTACGCGATAAGCGACAGGGCATTGAAACTGCTATCAGTAAAGATGAGGCGAGCATTCAAGCCGTAAAGCTGGAGATTGTATCCCGTGAAAAACTGCTTGCGAGTCGACAACAAGCCAGTAATGAGCACGTGGCATCCATCAGGCAATATGAAAACGAGCAACGTTTGCAAAATGAAAAACACCGTTTTTTGACCGATAAAGAGCACGGTCTGCAAAAGCAATTGCGCGACGATGCGGAGCATTTGCAATACATCTCAATAGAGCTACAGAAGCTAAGCGTTCAATTGGCTGATGTGCAAACGCAAGTTACGGCAAAAAAAACGGATGCCGAGAGCAAGCAGCTTTTGCTTGAAGAAGGCAGGGTAGCGCACAAAAGTTTGCAAGAGCAATTACAGAAAGCTCAGCAAAAGCTGAATATGCAGCAGACTGAGGCACATCAGCTTGAAAAGCAAGTGGCGGTTTACCGTATTCAAATGGAATCGCTAGGACAGGAACTGGGTCGTAACCAGCATGACCGTGTTTCGAAAACCACAGAATTTGATGGGTTTGCGGAGGGCTTAGACGTCCTGCAGGCGCGTACCGTACAGTTGCAGCAGGATTTTATTCAGCTCCAGCAATCCGAGAAACTGTTGCAAGAGAAGTTACGACAGCTACGCGCCCAAATGGAACAAAGTAAAGGCAGGGCCGTGGATGTGCATCGGCAGCTTGACAAACTCACCAATGAATACAACCTCACCAAAAGTTTGGTTGATAATCTAGAGGGCTATCCAGATTCGTTAAAGTTTTTGAAAAAAAGCACCAATTGGACTAAAAATGCGCAGTTATTAAGTGATGTGCTTACTGTAAAGCCGGAATATAAGGCTGCTATCGAAAATTATTTGGAGCCTTATCTCAACTACTATGTTGTAAATACCTACGCTGAGGCACGTGCCGGAGTAGATTTGTTAAGTGACTCTGGCAAAGGTCGCGCAAGTTTTTTTGTGCTCGAAACCATTGAAAAATTGCGGCAAAACCAACCCCACATGCTGCCTGATTGTATCGATGCCTTGAGCATTGCTGAATGCGATGTGGCATACACCAATTTGATAAACCATTTGCTGGGAAATGTATACATTAGCTCAAGTGAGGATTTTGAGACGGCCCTAAGCACTCATAGCGCCAAAAATCCCGGTATCGTGCTTATTAGCAAATCAGGTAAATACACGGGAACGGGATTGAGTTTGGCAGGTGGTAGTTTAGGCTTGTTCGAAGGAAAGCGCATTGGGCGCAAGCGTAATCTCGAATTATTGCAAAAGCAGATTACGCAATTAGAGGTGAAGGCCAAGGAGGAGCGCGACCTCCTCATTCAATTACAGCGACAGGAGCAAGAAGGCGTGGCAGCATCGGAAGCTGTTCAAATCGAAAATATGCGAGCTGCTTTGAACAAAGCCGAGCGCGAATTGGCTATGATGCTGAGTCAACAAGACCAACACAAAAAATTCCTCGAAGCGAACCGAAATCGGCAAGAAGAATTAGAAATAAAGCTCAAAGAAGCAATAGCTTTACTATCCTTGAATGAGCCTAAATTGGAGGGTTTGTTCGGTACCGTTAACCTTCTTCAAGCACAAGTTGTGCAACTGCAACAAGCTTACAACAGTATCAATGAAAAGGTGCAAAACCAATCCGCTGCTTTTAATCAAGCCAATATCAGCTACCACCAGGAATTCAACCGTTTAAGTGGATTGCAGAAAGACCGTGACTTTAAAAACAGTCAGATCGAAGTTCTTAACAAGCGAACCACCGATAATACTCGGATTTTAAGCGAAGTGCAGCTCGAAATTAAAGCTGTTTTAGGCAGTACTGATTTTAACGACACCAAATTGCTTGGTATGTTTGAGCAGAAGGAGCACATGGAAAAGGCTGTGCAAGAAGCAGAGATAGCCTATTACCAGGAGCGTGGCACGCTTGATGAAATCGAAAATCACATTCGCGACCAGCGCCGTGAAAATGAACAAAACAGCTACCTACTTCAACAACTGCAAGAGGCAACGAACCAATTTCGTTTACAGGAAAATGGCCTAACAGAACGGCTTTCAGTAGAATTTGAAGTGGATGTTGAAGCTCTCAGAGCGCGTAAAGTGTCTCCAGTATTGGAGGCAGCCGTTTTGAAGCAAATGGCGTCCGATATGAAACAAAAGCTTGATACTTTTGGTCCAATCAATCCGATGGCCATTGAAGCATTCGAAGAAATAGAAGGTCGCCATGTTTTTATCACCACCCAACGCGATGATTTGCTCAATGCCAAAACATCCTTGTTACTAACCATTGCTGAGATTGATGAAATAGCACGGGTGAAGTTCATGGCGGCATTTAACACCATTCGCGACAATTTCATCGTAGTTTTTCGCTCCCTCTTTACCGAAGAAGATACTTGCGATTTGATTTTAGCTGATCCCGCGAATCCGCTGGAGTCGCCTATTAAAATTATAGCTAAGCCTAAAGGCAAAAAACCACTGACCATCAACCAGCTTTCTGGAGGAGAAAAAACACTTACCGCTACTGCGCTTTTGTTTGCTATTTATCTCTTCAAGCCAGCACCTTTTTGCATTTTTGATGAAGTGGATGCGCCCTTGGACGATCAGAACATTGATAAATTTAACAAGCTGATACGTCGGTTCAGCGAACATTCGCAGTTTATTATCGTAACTCACAACAAAAAGACGATGGAAACTACCGACATCATTTATGGCGTAACTATGGTAGAGCAAGGGGTGAGTAGGGTGGTGCCAGTAGACTTTCGAGGCTTAGTTTTGAATTAAATATTAGTCAAAATATTAGCATTTTAATTATGCTAAGGCCATGATGCACACAATTTTACTTTGATTTTTCTGTATTTCTGGCCAATTCGAATAGCGCTGTGTAAGGTTTTATTTAATCAAAGCGAATGGCCTCCACCGGTTTAATGCGCGCTATGGCTAACGATGGCAGCACCAAAAGCAACACGCAAACGCTTAAGGTTGCCACGTTCAAAATGAGCAATTCACTGGTAGAAATCTGAAGGGGTACAGCGGAAACATAATAATTCGACTCGTCCAATTTGACAAGTTCAAACTGTGTTTGCAACCAATAGAGTAGGAAAGCCAACCCATTACCGATGAGCATTCCGATACCCGAAATGTACGTCCCTGTTAGCAAGAACAGCCGCCTTATATCTCGGTTTTGCATACCAAAGGCTTTAAATAGTCCGATGGTTTGAGTACGCTCCAGTATTAATATGAGCAACGCTGAAATCATATTGATGCCTGCAACGAGCAGCATGATGACCATTAAAACTTGTTTATTTAAGTCGAACAAATTCAACCAACTGAATAAATTTGGATACAGCTCTTCAATGGTATAGGCTTCTAAGTTGAGGTCTACTAAATCACTGATTTCGTAAGCCGTGTTTAGTAAGGAGACTCCATTTTTGAGGTGAACTTCCAAACTGCCGCTTTCGTCGGGCTCCCAGTTGTTGAGGCGCTGAATTTGTCGCAAATCGCTAATCACAAATGGTTTACCGAATTCTTCTTCAATTCCCAATTTGTATATGCCTACGATGGTAAAAAGACGCACGCGGGGAGGATCTTGGATGAAATAAAATTGAATTTTATCGTTTAATTTCAATTTAAGTCGCTTAAGCACACTTTCTGGCAACAAAACTTCATTTGAGCTTTCATCCGAAATAAAATTGGGAAGCCTTCCAGCAACTAAACAACTCTCCAAAAACGACATGTTATACATCGTGTCCACCCCTTTGAGTATTACACCTTCAAAACCATCTTCCGTCCGAATGATACCGGCTTTGGTGGCGTAAGGGGCTACCCAGTCTACTTCTGGCAAGGTTCGAATGGAGTCAAGCATGTCTATGCGCAGCACAAAAGGTTGTTGCTCAAACGATTGACTTATTTCGAGTCTACTTACTTGAATATGGCCCCAAAAGCCAGTAAATTTGGCAGGAATACTTTGCTGAAAGCCATTCACGATAGCCGTCGCAGCCAAAATAACTACAATGCCCACCGCAACGCCAGCAATGGCTATGCGTACAACCAAACGGGAGAGGTGGTTGCCTTGGTCGAGGGCCAAACGCTTGAATAAAAAGCTAACCAGTTGCAATGAGAAACAATTTGTCCAAAATTAGGAAAGCCGCAGCACTTCTGTGGTTATTATTTATCAATGTTTGGAGTCTAACGGCACAATCGAGCGCTATTGCAGTGGGGGCAGATCAACACAGCCGTTGGATTCAATTAGTTGAGGGTAAAAAAATTGCTTTAGTAGTTAATCACACAGCCACCACCCAAGGCCAGCATTTACTGGATTTTTTACTTACTCAAGGGCAAGATGTTAAATTAGTTTTTGCTCCTGAACATGGTTTTAGAGGAGAAGCAGAGGCTGGAGCCGATATAAAAGACGGCAAGGATAGTAAAACAGGCATACCTGTAATATCGTTGTATGGCGCTAAAAAGAAACCAGATATGGCTGATTTGAGCGAAATTGAAGTGGTGGTTTTCGACATTCAAGACGTGGGTGCCCGTTTTTATACCTACATCAGTACCCTGCACTATGTAATGGAAGCTTGTGCTGAAGCCTATTTGCCACTTTTGGTACTCGATCGGCCAAACCCCAACGGCCACTACATCGACGGCCCTCTTTTAGACACCGCTTTTCGTTCATTTGTGGGAATGCACCCAATACCTGTAGTGCATGGTATGACCATCGGGGAATATGCCTGCATGATCAATGGCGAGCGCTGGTTGGCTAATGGCGTAAAATGTAACCTAGAAGTAATACCGGTTTTAGGTTATCACCACCAAATGTTTTACGATTTACCCATTCCGCCTTCACCGAATTTACCTGACATGCGCTCCATCTATTTGTATCCTTCCATCTGTTTTTTTGAAGGCACGCCAGTGAGCTTAGGCAGGGGGACAGACAAGCCTTTTCAAAGGGTTGGTGCTCCTTGGTTTAAGGGAGGAGGAGCCAGTTTTACACCAAAATCAATTCCCGGAAAGGCTGCAAAACCACCTTTTATGGATGTGAAGTGTTTTGGTTACGACTATTCACAACATCCTATAAAAGAGCTACAAAACAAGTCCCAGCTTGATCTCCAGTCCTTGCTAGATTTCTATAAACAGTCGCCTGACAAAACGAAATTTTTCAATCCTTTTTTTGATAAACTTGCTGGATCACGAACTTTGCGCGAGCAAATTTCCGCCGGTAAAACTGAAGCTGAAATCAGAGCCAGCTGGGCTTCTGGCTTAGCAGCTTTTGCCAAAGTCCGAAATAAGTATTTACTCTATCCAGACACACATACTCAAACCAGATAATGTTGTCAATGCACGATAAACGCATCATTTTTTTAGGCACACCCGATTTTGCGGTAGCCTCTTTAAAAGCATTGGTGGAAGGTGGCGTACATGTTGTGGCTGTAGTAACCATGCTGGATAAACCTGCAGGGAGAGGTCAAAAATTGCAACAATCGCCAGTAAAACAGTTTGCTTTAGCACATAACATTCCGGTTTTACAGCCAGAACGCCTCAAAAATCCAGCTTTTTTGGAGGAGTTGAAGTCGTATAGAGCCGATTTGCAAGTAGTAGTGGCTTTTCGGATGCTACCTGAGCTGGTTTGGAACATGCCTCCATTGGGGACTTTTAACCTCCATGCCTCCTTGCTTCCGCAATACAGGGGTGCAGCGCCTATCAATTGGGCGCTTATCAATGGCGAGCAAGAAACGGGTATCACCACCTTCAAGCTGAAGCATGAAATTGATACAGGTGATTTGGTGCATCAGCAAAACATACAAATCCATTCAAGTATGCATGCTGGCGAATTGCATGACTTACTCATGGAAGCAGGTGCTCAGCTGATTTTGAGAACAGTTCAGGAGGTTTTGTCCGGACAAGTGGTATACATTACCCAATCTGATAATGCGCTTGAATTGAAACATGCTCCGAAGTTGTTTAAGGAGCATTGCTTGATTAATTGGCAGCAGTCTGGAGTCCAAATCCATAACTTGGTGCGCGGTTTATCGCCTTACCCAGCGGCCTATACGAAAGTAAATGGTTTGGTTTTGAAGGTTTATGCTGTGCATTTTGAACCTAAAACACACCATTTTCCGAACGGGCAAGGCTTGCTAGAAGCTGGAAAATGGTATGTAGCCGTGAAGGATGGCCTCGTTGAGTTAATAGAAGTGCAGCTCGAAGGCAAAAAACGTATGTCAACAGCTTCGTTTTTACTCGGCAATGTAACTTTGGCGAGTTTGCCGCTGGGTTAGTTACTCTGGCGTCAGGTTTTGCAGGGCCAACTGATTCAGATCTCCCATTAATTTACTGGCCTGCTTCTTAAAATAGCGTTTACTACGCCAGCCAGCTACCCAGCTCAATCCTGAGATAGCATTGGTCAAATACACTTCGTCTGCACTTTGTAAATCATTGTGCGCGAGGATCTGTTCTTTGACTGTGTAACCTAATGCAGGCATTTTTTCTAGCAGCACGCGTCTTAGAATACCAGGTAAACAGCCATCTTCTAAGCGAGGAGTGAGTAATTCACCTTGTTTTAGTAAAAAAACATTGCTGTTGCTGCTTTCTAACAAGCCGCCTTTGCTGTCATATATAAATGAATCATCCCAGCCTGCTGCTTTGGCCTCACGAGCAGCCAAAACATACTGAAGCGCATTGGTGGTCTTAACGTCTGGCTGAAATAACAGCTGCTTGCTCATTTTACTGTCGCCAAGTTGTAATCCTTTGGTGTTGAGAACGAAATTGTTCTGCTCTAAAATGGAAAGCTGCATCAATTGCATCCCACCATCGTTTTCGGGCCGGTAAAAGCCTCCTGCACGCCTCCAAACATGTACCCGAATACGTGCGCCCCCGTGTATCTTGTTTAAATAAATAAGTTTTTGCAGCTGTTGCTCGAATTGCTCCAGCGTTTGGACATACAGAATGCCTAGCTGCTTAAGGCCATATTGCAAGCGCTCGAAGTGGTAACGGGTCCAGAGTGCCTGGCCGTACATCACCCTGATACTTTCAAAAACACCATCTCCATACAAAAAGCTTCTATTTTCAGCCAAATTGCCCAAATCTCCAGCCCGTAGTTCTGCTCCGTCCAGCAACATCAATTCCATATTACAAAGTTACGTAAGCGCTCGAACAGCCGATGTACTGGTGCTAATTTTTTCGCAAGATGCATTTAAGCCGATTTTGCTACCTAACTTGGAATACAATACATAATTTCGTTTCTCGAATAGGAGTTTATGGAAAATATCAACAGAGTTGTCACTTTAGGTCAGTTTATAATTGAACGTCAAAAGGAATTCCCTTATTCTAAAGGCCAATTATCGCGCCTGCTGCGTGACATCGGCATTGCCTCCAAAATAGTGAATCGCGAAGTGAATAAAGCTGGCTTAGTGAATATTTTAGGTGATGCTGGCCTAACCAATGTGCAAGGTGAGGATGTGAAAAAGTTAGATGTATTTGCAAATGAGCAATTTATAGCTGCACTAAACGCTGGCGGAGAATGTTGCGCGGTCGCCAGCGAAGAAGACGAAGACATTATTCCATTGTACAGCGAAGTTTCGAAGGATGCCAAATATGTGGTGCTTATAGACCCGTTGGACGGATCTTCAAACATCGATGTGAACGTGTCGATAGGAACGATTTTTTCAATATTTCGACGTATTTCGTTCAACGGGCCGGGTACTTTGGAAGATTGTTTGCAGCCCGGCAGCGAGCAAGTGGGGGCAGGTTATGTGGTTTACGGCTCGTCGACCATGCTCGTTTACACCACCGGTCATGGCGTAAATGGTTTTACGCTTGATCCTTCCATTGGTGAGTTTTGCTTGTCGCACCCTAGCATGCGTGTACCCGAAAGCGGCACCATTTATTCAGTAAATGAGGGCAATTATGTGGACTTCCCCGAAGGCATTAAAAAATATATTAAGTATTGTCAGGAGCCGGATAAAAAGACCAAACGTCCTTACAGTTCTCGTTACATTGGCTCTATGGTAGCAGATTTTCACCGAAATCTGATTAAAGGGGGGGTGTTTATTTATCCTGTTACCGAAAATGCGCCCGAAGGAAAATTGCGTCTCGGCTATGAGTGTAATCCTTTGTCCTTCATTATCGAACAGGCTGGTGGAAAATCGACCGATGGTTTCAACCGCATTCTTGACCTCAAGCCTAAAACCCTACACCAGCGTACGCCGGTGGTAATGGGGAGCAAGAATATGGTAGAAAAAGTGGAAGAATTCTTACGGATTTATTCGCCTGTGAAGCCTGTGGAGTACTTTATAGGATAATCACCGTTGGGCTACCTTGCTCAAAATTAAGCTTCTAAATCAGTTTTAAGGCTGCTTAAAAAGTTGCGTATTTTTAAAAGACTCTCACGCACAGCAAGAGATTTTTCAAGCTTTTCAGGGTTTTCTTTGAGCTTTTCCTTGGCTCCTTTGAGGGTGTAACCGCGTTCTTTCACTAAGTGGAAAATGGTGCGCAAGAGGTCGAGATCGGTTCGACTATAGGTACGGTTCCCTTTGCGGTTTTTCCGCGGCTGGAGCTGTTCAAACTCTGTTTCCCAGAAGCGTATGAGGGAGGGGCTGACGTCCAATATTACGGCTACTTCGCCAATGCTGAAGTAGGATTTTTCGATAGGTTTTTCTTTGTAAGGCATGTTTAGTCGAAAGATTGGTTGAGCATAGATGCTTTTTGGATTAGCAACTCGTATTGTTCAGGCGTAATGTCATTGTAGAAAAAATTCACTGGGTTTACTTTGCCGCCTTCTTTAATTACTTCATAATGCAGGTGTGGAGCTGTGCTTTTGCCGGTATTACCAACATAACCAATGACTTCGCCGCGTTTGACAGTTTGTCCATATTGCACGTTAAAACGTGACATGTGTGCGTACAACGTCTTGTATCCAAAGCCATGGTCTATGATCACACAGTTCCCATAACCGCGGTCCATGCGCATGAGCGACGACACCCTGCCATCGCCAGTAGCGTAAATTTCAGTACGCATGGGCGCAGGAAAATCCACGCCTTCGTGCATTTTTATGGTTTTGTAGATGGGGTCGATTCGGTAGCCAAAACCTGAGCCAATTCGGTTTAAATCGTTGTTTTTGACAGGTTGAATGGCTGGAATGGAGGCCAAAAGCTTAGCTTTATCTTTCACCATGTCTACCACTTCATCATAACTTTTACTTTGAATATAGAGTTGCTTGGCAAGGGTGTTGATGCGCTTGCTGGTTTCAATCATAAGCTGACTATTCGAGGAGTTTTGCAAGTTGCGGTAGGAGATGCCTGAAATTCCGGCTGTACGCGTGGCTTCAGGAATAGGTTCAGCTTCAAAAACCACTCTGTAGATGTTATCGTCGCGGTTTTGTAGTTCTAAGAGCGCGTTTTCAATGAGTGAAGTCTTTTGGTTGAGTATTTCATACTGTAGTTCCAACTGACTAATTTCCCTCTTGAGTTGCTTCTCTTTGGGTGAATCGAGATAGGTATAGGCAATGGCAATGATAATAAAGGCGAACACAGCAGTGGCCGATAAAAAGCCAAATATGCGGAGCAGGCGCTGCTTCCACGACATCTCTACTTTCTCATACTTCAGCTTCGCTGCATTGTAGTAATACTTTACTCTCGCCATGCTTACGTTTTTATCACTAATTTAGCACCGCTGAAATTACAACAGCTTTGCAGCCTTTGCAAATTTAGTTTCAGTCAAAAACACTATTAATCGGTATATCAGCCATTTATGACAGCTAACGAGATCCGCAAACAATTCCTAGACTTCTTCCAGGAACGCGGGCATCAGATCGAAAATCCTGCACCCATCGTGGTGAAAGGCGATTCTACCCTCATGTTTACCAATGCGGGCATGAATCAATTCAAAGAATTATTCCTCGGAAACCAGCCCATTAAATACCCACGTGTCGCAGATACGCAACATTGTTTGCGCGTTTCTGGGAAGCACAACGACTTGGAAGACGTTGGCCACGACACCTATCACCACACCCTCTTTGAAATGCTTGGCAACTGGAGTTTTGGCGATTATTTTAAAACGGAAGCTATCGCTTGGGCTTGGGAGCTACTCACCGATGTATTTAAATTGGAAAAAGATCGGTTGTACGTGACCGTATTTGAAGGGGACACGAAAGAAGGATTGGCTTTTGACGACGATGCTCGAAATGAATGGTTGAAGTGGATAGCAGAAGACCGCATTTTGCAAGGTAACAAAAAGGATAATTTTTGGGAGATGGGCGAGCAGGGACCCTGTGGGCCATGTTCTGAAATCCACATCGACTTACGTCCTGCCGCGGAAAGGGCTGCTATTTCAGGCTCCAGTTTGGTAAACAACGATCATCCTCAGGTAATTGAGGTATGGAATCTCGTTTTTATGGAATTCAACCGCAGGGCCGATGGTAGTCTCGAAAAACTGCCTGCCAAGCACGTGGATACCGGTATGGGCTTTGAACGTCTTTGTCGCGCCATATCCGCCGCAAGCAGCAATTACGATACCGATGTGTTTCAACCGCTCATTCAGCAGCTCGAGCGTCTCTCAGGTAAGAAATACGGGCTCCATGAAGATACAGACATTGCATTCCGCGTAATTGCCGACCACATTCGAGCCATAACCTTTGTGATTGCAGATGGACAACTTCCCTCAAACAACAAGGCTGGGTATGTTTGCCGGCGCATTTTACGTAGGGCCATTCGATATGGGTACACTTTTTTAGGCTTTGAAGAAGCTTTTATGTACCAATTAGTGCCAACGCTAACGGAGCAAATGGGAGCAGTGTTTACCCAATTGGCGCCGCAGCAAGATTTTTTACAGCGAATCATTAAGGAAGAAGAAATTGCCTTTTTACGCACACTGACCAATGGTTTACGCCGAATTACTCAAGTACAAAACGAACTTAAAGCCGCTGAACTTTCGCAAATCGATGGGGTAACTGCATTCGAATTGTTCGATACTTATGGCTTTCCCATTGACTTAACTGCACTCATTGCCCGTGAAAACGGCTACAGCATCGATGAAGCGGGTTTTAAGGCTGAAATGGAAAAGCAAAAAAATCGCTCGCGGAAAGCCGCAAAAGTAGACGCAGGTGATTGGGTATTGGTAAGCGAGGAGCAAGAGGCAGTACATTTTGTGGGCTACGACCAATTGGAAATACAAACGCAAATTCAACGTTACCGTACCGTTAAATCCAAAAACAAGGAAAGTGTTCAAGTAGTACTTCAAGAAACGCCTTTTTATGCCGAAAGTGGCGGGCAAGTTGGGGATACCGGTATTTTGCGCGACAGCAACCAACGCGAAATCAAAATCTTAAATACCTTTAAGGAAAACAACCTCATCGTGCACGAAATCAGTGAATTACCAGTGAATCCTGCCGATACCTTTATGGCCATGGTTAACACTGATTTGAGGTCAGAAACCGCCTCAAACCACAGCGCTACCCACCTTTTGCATGCTGCTTTGAGAAACGTACTTGGGTATCATGTAGAGCAAAAGGGCAGTTTAGTGAATGCTGATTACCTGCGCTTCGACTTTTCGCATTTCGCCAAAATGAGTGACACCGAATTAGAAAAGGTGGAACAGGAGGTAAATGCCCACATTCGGGCAGCTATCAAGCTCGACGAGCGCAGGGATGTGCCAATTGAAGAGGCAAAAACCTTTGGAGCCATGGCCTTGTTTGGCGAAAAGTACGGCGATCAGGTGCGCGTGATTGCTTTTGACGCTAGCTACAGCGTAGAACTCTGCGGAGGCACACATGTACACAATACGGCGCACATTGGTCTTTTTAAAATCACCAGTGAATCCAGTATTGCAACAGGGGTGCGTCGTATAGAAGCCATTACAGGAAAAACAGCCTTAAACTGGATGCAGCAGCAACTAAATCAATTACAAGAGGTTAAAGATTTATTGAAGCACCCGAAAGATTTAACAGCGCAAGTACAAAAGTTACTTGAAGAAAGTAATGCACTGAGGAAAGAGATTGAGCAGCTTGAGCAAGAACAACTCAATCAGCTAGCCAGCACGCTAGTTGGCACGTTTGCAACCAAAGGTGAAGCCTTGGTGTTGGCTACCCAAATAGAAGTACGCTCTGCAGAAGGATTGAAAAAACTGGCTTCGGAACTCCGCAAACAACACAGCAATAGTTTTGTGGTTTTAGGAGCAGTAGTGGCCAATAAGCCGCAATTGGTAGTCGCCATTGGAGATGGTCTAGTAACCTCCGCCAAGCTGAATGCCGGCAACATTGTTCGTGAAGCTGCAAAGCACATCGAAGGTGGTGGAGGCGGTCAGCCATTTTTGGCTACTGCGGGCGGCTCGAAAGTAGCAGGATTAGCGGCAGCCATTGCGGCAGCGCAAAAAATGATATAACATGGAATCGACGATATACGATCAATATGAATTGGTGGTGGGCCTGGAGGTGCACGCCCAGTTGAACACCTTATCTAAGGCTTTTTCATCCGACTCAGCTGCCTATGGCGCGGCTCCAAATACACAGGTGAGTCCCATTTCTTTAGGACACCCAGGCACCTTGCCTAAGCTCAACGAGCGGGCGCTCGAATTTGGGGTAAAACTAGGCCTGGCCATGAATTGCGAAATCCGCCCTTGGAATGAATTTGCACGCAAAAATTATTTCTATGCCGACCTTCCAAAAGGCTATCAAATCACCCAGCACACCACACCTATTTGCTACAACGGCTGGGTAGATGTGCGCAGCGATGATGGAAGCAAGCACCGCATCGGTATCACACGCATCCACATGGAAGAAGATGCCGGCAAGAGCATGCACGACCAAGATGCCTTCGATTCCCTCATTGACTTAAACCGTTGCGGCGTGGCATTGTTAGAGGTTGTGAGCGAGCCCGACATGCGTACACCTAGAGAGGCATATTTATACCTCACCGAGGTGCGGCAATTGGTACGGTATCTCGATATTTGCGACGGTAATATGGAAGAAGGCAGTTTACGCTGCGATGCCAACATAAGCGTGCGTAAAAAGGGTGCCTCTGAGTTAGGCGTAAAGGTAGAAGTCAAAAATATGAACTCCATTCGCAATGTGCAACGAGCCATTGAGTATGAGTTTAAACGCCAAATCGACCTGCTCGAAAGAAGCGAGACCATCTACAGTGAAACCCGAAGCTTTGATGCGGTGAATGGCAGCACCTTCGCATTGCGATCGAAAGAGCTAGCCAATGATTACCGCTATTTCCCCGAGCCGGATTTACAGCCGGTAGTTGTTGAGCCAAGTTATATTGAAGCGGTGCGTAACAACATGCCTTTGCTGCCGGCGCAATTGATCGAGCGCTTTACAAATGACTACGGATTAAACGAATATGATGCAGCAGTTTTAACTGATGTACGTGAAGTAGCACTTTACTTCAATGAACTTACTTCCCTCACAACCAATTATAAACAAGCTGCTAATTGGGTTATGGGTCCTGTAAAGTCTTGGATCAATGCCGAAGCACAAAGCATGGAAGCTTTTCCATTAACCGGTCAACAAATTGCTGCTTTGATAGCCTTGATCGACGACGGCGTTGTGAGCAATAGCGTTGCAACCCAAAAGCTTTTCCCGGCGATGCTTGAAAATCCCAAGGCGACTCCAATGGAGTTAGCCAAGTCGATGAATCTTGTGCAAGAAAGAAACGAGGCGGAATTGCGTATGCACGTAGAGGCGGCGCTAACAGCTTGGCCAGACAAGGTAGCTGAATACAAAGCAGGCAAAAAAGGCGTTTTAGGCTTATTCATGGGGGATGTGATGAAACGCACGCAAGGTAAAGCCGATCCTAAAATGACCAGTCAACTTTTAAATGAAATTTTATCCAATTAACATATGCGAATTTTGAGCATCCTGCTAACCTCGATGTTAGCCCTATCGGCTTGTAATCAAGCCCCAAAAGACCGTTTTACCATCGAAGGCAGCATTTTAGGAGCTGGTGGAGAAGTAGTGAAAATGATTGAATTTACCTTGGAAGATGCCGTGACGGTAGATTCTGCCATTCTGGCGGAAGATGGTAGTTTTAGCATCACTTCCAGCAATACAGAGCCAACAGTTTATATGTTGAGTCTAGCCAATGCTGGCATAATCCCTGTTTTGGTAGAAAATGGTGAAGTAGTGAAAATCACAACCTCGGCCGAGCAATATGTAGCGGAGGCCAAAGTAGAAGGCTCAAAAGGCACAACAGAGCTTATCGAATACTTCAAACAATTCAACAGCTTTCAAGAACAAGTGGCTGCTTTGAATGAAGAATTGATGCCTTTTGCTGAAACCCCTGAGTTCGAACAAAAGCGGGTAGCCGCACAAGAAAAGTACAAATCCTACGAGGAAACTCAAAAAAACTACGTGAAGTCATTTATTGACGGAAATAAAAACGGGGTTGTGCCCGTGTTTGCTTCTTTGTATGCCGCTAATTTCATTTCGCCCGAATCAGATTTTGAATGGTTTTTTAGTCTTTTGAAGCGCTTCAAAGAGGAAAACCCAAGCAGCAAATACACGGCTTGGTTTACTCAGTTTGTAGAACCCTACACCAACTTGGCAGCTTTACAACCAGGTAAAGCGGCACCTGATTTCAAATTACCAACGCCAGAGGGCGATAGCGTATCACTTAGCGACTACCGCGGTAAGTACGTTTTGATAGATTTTTGGGCTTCTTGGTGTGCACCATGTCGCCAAGAAAACCCAAATATTGTGCTTATGTATGAGCGTTTTAAGGACAAAAACTTCGAAATTTTAGGTGTATCTCTCGACAAAGAGCGCGCGGGTTGGGTAAAAGCCATTGCCGACGATAAGTTGACTTGGAAGCAAGTGAGCGACCTTAAGTTTTGGGATTCAATCGTAACGGGCTTATATGCCATTCAGTCGATTCCTGCAACGCTATTGGTAGATCCGGATGGAAATATTGTGGCTCGTAACCTACGCGGTCCAGAACTCGAAGAAAAAATAGCTAGTTTGCTGAAGTAATGCGTGGGAGTTACTTGCTTTTGAATTAATAATAACTTAACAGTCCAGGAACGCTTTTACAAAAAAATAGTCATTTACTTTGATCTAAAATTAATATATGAGTACCACCAAGCACAAAATTCTTGCGGTTGATGATGAGCCCGATATTCTCGAAATCATTGCATACAACCTAAACAAAGAAGGTTACGAGGTGCTCACAGCCAGCAATGGTGCCGATGCCATCAAAATCGCACGGGTGGAAAAACCTGATTTAATCATTTTAGACATCATGATGCCTAAAATGGATGGCATTGAAACTTGTCGTCAACTACGTGAAATTGAAAAGCTCAAAGCAACTTTTATCGTTTTCTTGACTGCAAGGGATGAAGAATTTGTGGAAATTATGGGTTTTAATGCGGGTGCCGACGATTACATAGCGAAGCCAATTAAGCCAAGAGCCTTATTGAGTCGGATCAACGCTATTTTACGCAGAGGTGGCAACAAAGATGAAAGTCAGCAACTAAAGATAGAAGCTAATGGTTTGATTATCGACCGCGAAACGTACATCGTTTACAAAGGAAATGAGCAGATTTCTTTAGCAAAAAAGGAATTTGAACTATTGTATCTTTTAGCGAGCAAGCCAGGCAAGGTATTTTCACGCGATGTGATTTTGGAGCAAATTTGGGGTAATGATGTAGTTGTAATTAACCGCACCATTGATGTTCACATTCGGAAATTACGCGAAAAAGTTGGTGAAGATTTTATCGTTACGATCAAAGGGGTAGGTTATAAGTTCGACGTGGAGTGAAAAACCCAACCCCCGCGGCTATTTCCTTTTTGGCTGCGCTCTTAATCAGTTTGATTTTATTGCCAGTTGCTTGGCTTTTAGGCATACGCGATTGGCGCTTGTTGCCATTCTTAGCCATTAGTTTTGCAATAACATATGTTTTTTTGTTGGCTGCTTTGAAACACTTTCTCTACCGCAAAATCAAACTCATTTATAAGATTATTTACACACTCAAATCCAGTAAATTTAACCAAGCTGTTGGCGATAGGCTCGGTGATGATCCACTTGGAGAAGTGATGCGCGAAGTCCAAAGTTGGGCACGGGAAAAAGGAGGGGAGATCGATCAGGCACATGTAATGGAAACCTACCGCAAAGAGTTCCTCGGTAATGTATCACATGAGCTCAAAACGCCAATCTTTAATATTCAGGGTTATATCCATTCGCTTTTGGATGGTGAGCTCGATGATAAAGAGTTAACGCGTCATTTTTTGAACAAGGCCGCCAAAAGTGCGGATCGAATGGAGCATTTGGTGAAAGATTTACTTTCTATTTCCGAGCTCGAAAGCGGCTCAGACAAGCTTGATTTGGAAACTTTTGAGGTGTATGAATTGATTCAAGACATCATTGAAGCCCTTGAATTTAAAGCCCGTGAAAAGGATATAAGTCTGGGCTTCAAGCAAGGCTGCAATCCGCCCTTTTTTGTGCGCGCGGACAAAAAGAAAACCCGACAAGTCTTCGTTAATCTCATTACCAATTCTATCAAATACGGCAAACCAGGCACTCAAACGCTCATTGGCTTGTACGATATGGATAATAATTACCTTATTGAGGTTTCTGACCACGGCATTGGCATTGAAGAAGAACATTTGAGTCGTTTGTTCGAGCGCTTTTATCGGGTTGACAAAGCCCGCGCACGTGATGAAGGAGGCACAGGATTGGGCTTAGCCATCGTGAAACACATCATGGAAGCCCACAATCAAACTATTAATGTGCGGTCTACACCAGGAATTGGCAGTACTTTTGGCGTAACCTTGTCAAAAGCGCTGGATAAGTGATTCAATGCCGTATTTTTGTGGCATGAAAAAAGTACAGTTTACCGATCTGATACTGTTTGAAAACGATCAGGTAGTTGTTGTAAACAAGCCGCCCTTGCTCAGTTCGCTCGACGAGCGTTTTGCTGATGCACCCTCTTTGCTCCGCATGGCTAAAAGTCACCATCCGGATTTGAGACTTTGCCACCGCCTAGATAAAGAGACCTCTGGAGCACTCATCTTGGCCAAAAATGACGTTGCCTATCGCTTTATATCCATGGAATTTGAACACCGCAGGGTGCTCAAAAAATACCATGCCATTGTAGAAGGTATCCATCAATTCGATATGGAAGAGGTGGATTTGCCCATTGGTCCTTTCCGAAATGGCCTCATGAAGGTAGATTTTGGTGGAGGCAAGGAAGCTTTGACTTATTTTAAGTCAATTGCCTATTTCCGCCATTTCAGCCTAGTAGAATGCACCCCAATTACCGGTCGTACCCACCAAATCCGCGTGCATTTGGCAGCCCGAAAAGCCGTTATCGCCAACGATATCGCTTACGGAGGTAAGCCACCCATGCTTTCAAACTTTAAACGCAACTACAACCTCGGCAAATTTGACGATGAGCGCCCGCTCATTGGTCGCCTTGCGCTGCATGCTCATGCCGTTACCTTTCGCTATGCAGAAGACCAAGAGGTAACTGCTACGGCAGACTATCCTGCCGATTTTAAAGTCCTGCTCAAACAACTCGAAAAATACGATTGCTGAGTATGATTCAATTCGACCAGTCCAAAATAGACAAACTCATCTACCACCGTCTTTTTGATGAGGAAGGTGGAGAGCCTGACTTAAACGAAGCACCTTATTTTCGCGAAAACGCCGATGAGGAGGAGGTTTTGAAGCGCATATTTCTAAAGCCGTTTACCCAAACAGGCGCCACTTATGAGTTCATGCACGCGGTGGAGTTGAAGCTAAATCCCCTTTTTAGCTTGAGCAAAGGCTTGGAAGCTGGACGTGATTTTACGGAGACCTCTCAGCTCATTTGCAAACACTTACATCAAGTGTCTCGGCATCCTGCCATTCCTGGCGGCGATTTGTTCGTAATTGGTTTTCAAGATGTGCAACTCGGAAATGCCGTTTACAATGCCTTGGGTATTTACAAAATCGAAAACAAGGATTTCTTTTTAGAAACGGCAGAAGTTATTACCGGCACACCAGGCTTGCGTATTAAGCAGGGGATAGGTGGAAAGCGATTCGACAAAGCCTGCTTGGTGCTTTTTACCGAAGATGAATCCTGTACCATTTTGATGATGGAGAAGGCAGGTAGCGAAACGGACTATTGGCAACGTGCTTTTGTGGGGTTGAAGCCGAAGCAAGACGATGTGAACCACACCAATGGCTTTTTAACCTTCACCAAAAATTTTGTAACCCAGCAATATCCCGAAGAATTTGTAGTGAGTCGTGCCGATCAAATTGATTTGCTAAACAGGACAGTTGATTTTTTCAAAAAACATGAGCAATTCGACAAGCAAGAATTCGAAAGTGAGGTGCTGCAAGATGCTGAAGTAATCAAAAGTTTTCATGCCTACAACCAGCAAATCAAGCAGGAAACCGATTGGGAATTGGCCGATCAGTTTGATATTTCAGCCATTGCAGTTAAAAAACAACAGCGTATTTTTAAAAGCGTGCTTAAACTAGATAAGAACTTCCACATCTACATACACGGTAATAGAGAGTTAATTGAGCAAGGTACCGATCCTGATGGGCGTAAATTCTACAAGATTTATTACGACAACGAGGCTTAAAGTAAAAAACGATCTTGTTGCTCTTGGCTGGGAAGTGGACAGCTATCAAATTTCCCGAAAACGCGATAGCGATTACTAGCCACTA
>Ga0209284_10000435_pt1 | contig 68332 bp, 78 predicted proteins | sample FRY03_FD_187211 | JGI IMG/M metagenome (GOLD analysis project Ga0209284, IMG submission 187211) | Freshwater microbial communities from Lake Fryxell liftoff mats and glacier meltwater in Antarctica - FRY-03 (SPAdes) (version 2) | ecosystem: Environmental > Aquatic > Freshwater > Ice > Glacier...
TTCAATTTCAATTTCAAAAATCAAGTTCAATTTCAAAAATCAATTTCAATTTCAAAAATCAATTTCAATTTCAATTTCAAAAATCAAGTTCAATTTCAATTTCAAAAATCAATTTCAATTTCAAAAATCAAGTTCAATTTCAAAAATCAAGTTCAATTTCAAAAATCAAGTTCAATTTCAATTTCAAAAATCAAGTTCAATTTCAAAAATCAAAGTTTAATTAAACCTTTATACTAACACCTATTACCTATTTCAAATTTTTCCAATACCATTCTACGGCTTCTTCTAATCCCACTTGGAATGAATATTTGGGTTTATAGTTTAATTTTTGTTGTGCTTTTTCTATACTTGCTAACGAATGTGGTATGTCTCCTGCTCTATTTGGACCGTAAATGATTTTTACATCTGCTATTTTTGGGTCGTATTTAGATAGGTACTTTTGTAACAAACCAACCATATTATTTAATGTTGTTCTGTCGCCATAAGCTGTATTGTACACTGTATTTACTGCTTCTGGATTTTGTGTTGTTATTGCCAACTCATTCATTTGAATTACATTATCAATATACGTAAAATCTCTTGAATAGTTTCCATCTCCGTTTATAACAGGGCTTTCGTGGTTTATAAACTGCAATACAAATTTTGGTATTACCGCCGCATAAGCTCCGTTTGGGTCTTGTCTTCTTCCAAAAACATTAAAATAACGCAAGCCTATTGTTTCTAATCCGTATGTTTTGCTAAAAATATCTGCATATAATTCGTTTACATACTTAGTAATTGCATAAGGCGATAAGGGTTTGCCTATTACGTCTTCTACTTTTGGCAATGCTTCTGAATCTCCGTAGGTTGATGAACTTGCTGCATATACAAAGCGTTTTACCTTAGCTTCTTTTGATGCATTTAACATGTTTAAAAAGCCTGAAACATTTACATCGTTTGATGTTATTGGGTCTTTTAAAGAACGTGGAACCGAACCTAATGCTGCTTGATGCAATACATAATCTATATCTTCCACCGCTTTTTGGCAAGATGCATAGTCTCTAATATCTGTTTCTTGCAATTCGAAATTTGGATTGCTTAAAAAAGACTGAATATTGTGCTTGTGTCCTGTTGCAAAATTATCCATGCATCTTACAAAATATCCTTTATTTAAAAAATATTCGCAAAGATTAGAACCAATAAATCCAGCTCCTCCTGTTATTAATATTCTTGTGTTTGCATTCATTATTTTATATTATTCTGCTGAAAAATTCTTTCATATTTTGATTTGGCTTTTTGTTAATCTCGTTTATTTGAGATTGAATAGCCAAATTGCCTTTATCTTGTAGGTGTGTTAAATCTTGCTGTGGTGCACAAAACATTATAAAAAACACAACTATACCTACAACTAAAAAAGCATTTTTATTCATTACAAAGCGTTTTGAAAAACAAATATAGTTTTTCATTCATTAATATAAAATAAGATAACTGTTTTAGTTACTTTTCATTGTGTTTTCGAACGGAATTCTATGCAAAATACTTCTACCTAATGTTACTTCGTCTGCGTATTCAAGTTCATCACCAACGGCAATACCTCTTGCTATGGTAGATATTATGATTTCTGTATTCTTTATTTGCTTGTAGATGTAAAAATTGGTTGTATCGCCTTCCATGGTTGAGCTTAGAGCAAAAATAATTTCTTGAACTATGCCATCATTGGTTTTTTCTACCAACGATTGTATTTTTAATTGGCTTGGTCCAACTCCGTCTATTGGAGATATTTTACCGCCTAACACATGGTAAATACCTTTAAATTGCCCTGTATTTTCAATTGCCATTACATCTCTAACATCTTCTACCACACAAATAATGCTTTTATCACGTTTAGGATTTTTGCAGATTTCGCATATATCGTTATCTGAAATTGTATGGCAGCTTTTGCAAAACTTAATATCGTTTCGCATAGCCAATAACGCTGTAGTTAAAAACTGCGTTTGCTCTTGTGGTTGCTTTAGCAAATGAAGCACTAACCTTAAGGCTGTTCTTTTACCAATTCCGGGTAATTGAGACATCTCATTTACTGCGTTTTCTAATAATTTAGACGAAAATTCCATGCGACAAAAATACAATTTTTAAGCTAATTATGCTTTTTACTCGCATGCAATATACATAAGTTGGTATTTTATTATTAAATAAATAAACTATTTGCTTACTTTGCCATCTTAATATTTAAAACTATGCAACCCTTAGCGATACTTACTTTAATTTTAGGATATTTTGGTTTACTTATACTAATCTCTAGATTAGTTAGCAAAAAAGAAGACGATAACAACGATGCTTTTTTTAGTGCCAACAAAAATTCTCCTTGGTTTTTAGTTGCTTTTGGTATGATAGGTTCATCTTTATCTGGCGTTACTTTTATATCTGTACCAGGAAAAGTAGAAGCTTCGCAGTTTGTTTATTTTCAGATTGTTTTAGGCTATATTATTGGATACTTGGTTATAGGAACTGTTCTTTTACCGTTGTATTATAGAATGAATCTTACTTCTATTTACACCTATTTAGGAGATAGATTCGGAAAATCATCCTACAAAACTGGAGCTTGGTTTTTTATTATTTCTAGAACCGTTGGTTCTAATTTAAGGTTAATGCTTGTTGCCGATGTTCTACAAACATTGGTTTTTGATAAACTTAATATTCCGTATTGGGTAACCGTTAGTATTACTATTTTACTTATTTGGGTGTATACTTTTAGATCGGGAATTAAAACCATAATTTGGACAGATACCCTGCAAACCCTTTTTATGCTTATATCGGTTGGCGTTTGTATAGTAACCGTTTCGCAAGATTTAGGTTTAAATACTTCTAATATTGCTGGTTTTATTGCCGATAGCGATTTTTCTAAAACGTTCTTTTTTGAAGATTTTAGTTCGCCTCAATATTTTTGGAAACAATTTTTATCAGGTGCTTTTATTGCTATTGTAATGACAGGACTTGACCAAGATATGATGCAAAAAAACCTAACGTGTCGTTCTTTAAAAGATGCTCAAAAAAATATGTTCTGGTTTACAATTGTGTTAACTTTTGTTAACTTTTTGTTTTTAGTTTTAGGATTGCTTTTTACAGAATATGCCCTAAAATACAACATAGATGCTCATAAAGATTCTTTGTTTCCGATACTGGCCAACGAATATTTAGGTGTAAGCGTTGCCTTTTTCTTTATACTAGGATTAATTGCTGCGGCTTATTCTAGTGCAGATAGTGCCTTAACTTCTTTAACTACCTCTTTTAGTATAGATATACTTGAAATTCAGAAAAAATACGATAACGCCAAACAAATAGCTATTCGAAAAAAGGTTCATTTGCTATTTGTTTTTGTATCGATATTTGTAATTTTAGGCTTTAAATTTTTTGTAAAAGATGCCAGCATAATTGATAAAGTGCTAAAATTTGCCGGATTTACATATGGCCCATTATTAGGACTTTATAGTTTTGGGTTGTTTACCAAATGGAATGTAAAAGACAAACTCGTTCCTATAGTTGCTGTTGCAGCTGTAACCTTATCTATTTTACTAAATTTATATAGCAAAACATGGTTTGGTTTTGAGTTTGGTTTTGAAATACTAATTGTAAACGGCCTATTAACTTTTATTGGGTTAATATTGATTCGTAGTAAGCAAAACTAAGGTACACGCATCTTCTGCCTTGATGTTGTTTTGTTTTAAAAGTGCTGAGAATTCTGGGTTCTCTGTTCCTGGGTTAAAAATTACACGTTTTGGAGCAATAGCTATTATGTAGTTGTAATAATCTTTTTGTCTGGCTGGGTTTAAATAAAGAGAAACTGTATGTATGTTTTTTAACGGAATTTGCTTGGTTTGGATTTTAATTCCAGCAACATCGCCTGTATTTTGACCAATTGCTATAACCGACTGATTGTGACTTACTAAACTATTTATTGCTTTAAAACTATATCTATCTGGATTTGTAGAAGCACCCAATACTAATGTTTTTTTCATTGTTTTATTATTTTAATTCAAAGATAATACTAACTTTATATTTGAACCATTTTTTTAACTATGATTTGTTAATTTGTTAACTCTATCTATCTTTACCGCCTTATATTTGAATTAAAAAACAATGGAATTATTTATTTACATTTTTGCTGCATTATTTTCTGTATTAAACCCGCTTGGTGCTGTTCCTATATTTGTGGGCTTAACCCTAGATTTTAATAAGGCAGAACGTTCACGCGTTTCGTTATGGACTGCAATAAACGTATTTATTATTTTAATTATATCTTTTTTTATAGGAGAATATGTTTTAAGATTTTTTGGAATTAGCATAGATGCTCTTAGAATTGCAGGTGGAATTATAATTGTTAGTTCTGGTTTTTCTTTGCTAACAGGTAATTTTAGTAAAAATAGAGGTGTTAATAAAAAAGTAGAAAAAGCTTCGCAAGAAAGAAACGATATTGCTTTAACTCCACTAGCCATACCTATGTTAGCTGGACCTGGTTCTATTTCTTTATTAATTGCATTTTATCAAGATTACCAACAAATTAACGAAAAAGTTATTGCTTGTGTTGCCATTTTAGCTATTGCGGTAGTGATTTTTTTAATTTTAAAAAGTGCTCACTATCTTTCTAAAATACTTGGTCCGTCTGGCATTGTTGCCATCTCAAGAATTATTGGATTTATTGTAATTGCCATTGGTGTACAATACATAAGTAGTGCTGTAGTAAATATATTTAAGTCGATTTAACTTTAGGGCAGTTCTAAAAATTAGTTTTTTAAATTATGCTTTTGGTAAAAACACTTCTGCCATCATGCAACGAGCACTACCACCGCCACAAGCTTCGATAGTATCTAAACTTGAACTAATAATCTCGCAATGCTTTTCTATTTTACTTATTTGCTCTTTTGTTAAACTCTGGTGTGCCGAATTGCTCATTATTAAATAACGTTTTTCGTTAGCTCCTTGAACTTGAAGCATGTTTCCTGCAAAATTATTTACCTGATCTTCTGTAATTAACACAATTTCTTTTCCGTCTTTTCTTAGATTTTCAAGCACCATTTTTCGTTCTTTTTTATCGTCTATGCAATCTGCACAAATAACCGCAAATGTCTCTGCTAAACACATCACTACATTTGTATGGTAGATTGCTTTTCTTTCGCCATCAACCGTTTGGTTAGCTTCGAAAATTACAGGTTGTAAGTCAAAATCTTCGCAAAACTCAATAAATAACTCTTCGTCTGCTCTTGGAGATAAGGCACAATATGCTTTGGCATTTGCTCTGTCTAATAAAATACTGCCTGTTCCTTCTAGAAAAAATCCGTCTTCTTCTGCAGAAGTATAATCTACAATGTTATTTATTGTAAACCCTTGTTTTTCTAGCGTATCTAAAACATCTTCTCTTCTTTCTAATCTTCTGTTTTCTGCAAACATTGGATATAATGCCACGTCGCCGTTTTCGTGAAAAGAAACCCAATTGTTCGGAAAAATACTATCTGGCGTATCTAGATTAGCGGTATCGTTTATAACCACAACATTAACACCAACAGCTTGTAGTTTTGTTACAAATGCATCAAACTCTTCTTGTGCTTTTGCGTTTACAGTTGCAGGTAATAAATTATCTAATACTTTTTGGTAGTAATTATTTACAGCGGTTTGTTCGTTCATTCTAAAAGCTACCGGACGTACCATTAATATGGTGTTTGTAGTTTGTTTCATGTTGTCTGTTATCTGTTATGGGTGGCGGTTATCTGTTGTCTGTTATCGGATTAAGGAGAACATTTTTTTAAACTGAAAACCGATAACCGTTTTAATCTCTTACTAGTGGTAAAGTTGAACATCTTAATAGACCTTCTTGTTTTGCTATTTCGGCATACGGAATTTCTTCTACTGTTATACCTTTTTGTCGTAACCAATTGTTTAATCTGGTAAAATTCTTTTCGGAAACTACCACATCTGACGCGATAGAAAACACATTCGAATTCATATTATACATTTCGTCTCTTGTAATGTGAAAAAGGTTTTCTTCTCCAAATAATTTGACTAAATACTCATAATCTGCTGCTTCTCTAAATCCGCTTTTGTAGATTATTCCTTTATTTGTTCCAACGGGTTGAAAGCAACAATCTAAATGCAATGCATTATCTCTTGCTTCTAGCTTCGATTTTACTAAGTCGAATTCTTTTACAGTTTTATGCGGAAATAGTTCTTTTATATAATTTACCCCATGCATATTTGTTCTTGCTGTGATAAAATTTTTATAATCGCTTCCTTTATACGTTCCTATAAAAATGTAGTCGTTCCAAACCATTACATCTCCACCTTCTATATGAACCTCTTTTGGTGGTCTAACTACTTTTTTAGGGTCTATTTGATCTATAATATATTGAATGGCATCTAACTCTCTTTCTCTATCTGGTAAAATATTAGATTTTATAAATACATCATCTATCACAAATCCAATATCTCTAGCAAAAATTTGATTGTAATTTTCTATTTCTTGTGGTCTGTAAACTTTTACGTTATATTTTAAAAAAACTTGATTAAAAGCTTCCATTTCTTTAATCATATCTTCTTTTGCTGGGTAAGTTCCAGCCTTTATATGTTCTAATGATTTTGGGTCGTAAGCTTCTTTAATTGTTGGCGTTGGTCCGTTACTATTTGCAGAGCCTAAAATTACAGCTCTTAATCTTGATGTTTCATTTTTAATATTTAATTGAATCATACAATTTATTATTTTGACAAATATAAAAAAAGCCTTCTTATTATAGAAAGCTTTCATATAATGATGAAAAATTATCTTTTATCTAAAGTTTTAAATTCTCTTAATGTATGTCCTGTATAAATTTGTCTTGGTCTACCAATTGGCTCTTTGTTTTCTCTCATTTCTTTCCATTGAGCAATCCAGCCTGGTAATCTGCCAATTGCAAATAGCACTGTAAACATTTCTGTAGGAATACCTATAGCTCTGTATATAATTCCAGAATAGAAATCTACGTTTGGATATAAGTTTCTTTCTTTAAAGTACTCATCTTCTAAAGCTACTTTTTCTAGTTTTTTAGCAATTTCTAATAACGGATCTTGAACGCCTAATGCTTCAAGAACATCGTCTGCAGCTTTTTTAATAATTGTTGCTCTTGGGTCGAAATTTTTATAAACTCTATGTCCAAAGCCCATTAATCTAAACGAATCGTCTTTATCTTTTGCTTTTAACACAAATTTATCTACGTCTCCACCGTTATTATGAATTTCTTCAAGCATTTCTAGAACTGCTTGATTTGCACCGCCGTGTAATGGACCCCATAATGCAGAAACTCCTGCAGAAATAGAAGCAAATAAACCAGCATGAGATGAACCTACGATTCTAACTGTAGATGTAGAACAGTTTTGTTCGTGATCTGCATGTAAAATAAATAATTTATCTAATGCGTTTGCAACTACTTTGTTATTTTTGTATATTTCTGTTGGTAATTCGAACATTAACTTCATAAAATTATCTACGTAATTAATTGAATTGTCGTAGTAATTTAAAGGGAAACCCATTGCTTTTCTGTATGTCCACGTTGCAATAACTAAAAACTTAGCCATTGTTTTGCAAACTGCCTCATACATTTCTTTTTCGTTATGCGGATTAACTGCTTTTGGATTAAAAGCTGTTAAAGCACTCGTTAACGAAGCTAAAACGCCCATTGGATGAGCTGTTCTTGGAAAACCATCTATGATGTTTTTCATTTCTTCGTTTACTAAAGTGTATTTACGAATATCGTTCTCAAATTTTTCTATTTGAGTTTTAGTTGGCAATTCTCCGAAAACTAAAAGAAAAGATACTTCTAAAAAGCTTGATTTATCTGCAAGGTCTTCTATAGAATAACCTCTGTATCTTAAAATTCCTTCTTCGCCATCTAAAAAAGTAATAGCACTTGAACAAGAACCAGAGTTTTTGTAACCTGGATCAATAGTAATAGCTCCAGAAAGGGCTCTTAATTTATCAATATCTATAGCAACTTCATTTTCGGTTCCAACTATTACTGGAAACTCGTATTTCTTGCCATTTAATTCTAATATCGCTGTATTTGACATGTTATATATAAATTTTATGAAAATATTTTCTATTTGCGAATTTAAGAAAATAAAAAGGATTGTTAAAATTTTAAGGCAACAGATTTAGTTAAATTTAACACAAATCAGCATCGATTTTAGCACGCTTTTTTTTAATTTAATTGATAGATATAAAAAAGGTCTAAATAAATTTAGACCTTTTTACTATTTTATGTGTTTTTTTACTGTTTTACCTTAAAAGCCTTGCTTCCAGGAAAATAAGCAGCCTCGCCTAATTCTTCTTCTATTCGTAATAATTGGTTGTATTTTGCCATTCTATCCGAACGAGAAGCTGATCCTGTTTTAATTTGACCACAATTTAACGCAACCGCTAAATCTGCAATAGTTGTATCTTCTGTTTCTCCAGAACGGTGACTCATTACAGATGTATAACCTGCATTGTGAGCCATATTTACAGCAGCAATCGTTTCGGTTAACGTACCAATTTGATTTACTTTAACTAAAATAGAATTTGCAACTCCTTGCTCTATACCTTGTGCTAATCTTTGTACATTGGTTACAAACAAATCGTCGCCAACAAGTTGTACTTTATCTCCAATTAGGTCTGTTAATGTTTTCCAACCAGCCCAATCGTTCTCGTCCATACCATCTTCTATAGATATAATTGGGTATTTTTTAGTTAACTCTGCTAAATATTCTGCTTGTTCTTGCGATGTTCTAACTTTTCCGCCTTGTCCTTCAAATTTAGAATAGTCGTATTTACCGTTTACATAGAATTCTGCTGCTGCACAATCTAATGCTATTTTAATATCGCCACCAAAAGTATATCCTGCGTTTTCTACCGCTAATTTAATTGAGTCTAAAGCATCTTCAGTTCCGCCAGCTAAATTAGGTGCAAAACCACCTTCGTCTCCAACAGCAGTGCTTAGTTTTCTATCGTGTAACACTTTTTTTAAATGATGGAAAATTTCGGTCCCCATTTGCATTGCGTGTGTAAAATTTTTAGCTTTTACAGGCACAATCATAAACTCTTGAAATGCAATAGGAGCGTCTGAGTGAGAACCACCGTTAATAATATTCATCATTGGAACCGGCAAGGTATTAGCAGAAACTCCACCAACATATCTGTATAAAGGCAAACCTAATTCATTCGCTGCTGCTTTTGCAACAGCTAATGAAACTCCTAATATAGCGTTTGCTCCTAATCTCGATTTATTTGGCGTACCATCTAAATCAATCATTATTTTATCAATTTTATTTTGCTCAAATACTGATGTTCCTAACAATTCTGAAGCAATTTCTGTATTTACATTTTCTATCGCTTTACGAACTCCTTTACCCATAAAAGCTTTTCCTCCATCTCTTAATTCTACAGCTTCATGTTCGCCAGTTGAAGCACCACTTGGCACTGCAGCACGACCTAAAACACCGTTTTCTGTTATTACATCTACTTCTATTGTTGGATTACCTCTTGAGTCTAGAATTTGTCTAGCGTGAACTTTGATAATTATACTCATTGTATTTTTTTTTAATTGATAAGTGTAACAAATTTAAACATTCTACACTTTTAACACTATTGTATTTTAAAAACTTATAAACGCAATCGTTTTAGAAACTAATTATTTGCTTAAATTAGTAATAAACTCATCAAACAAATAAGTAGAATCATGTGGCCCAGGATTTGCTTCTGGATGGTATTGTACCGAAAAACAGTTTTTATTTTTCATTCGCATACCTGCAACAGTATCATCGTTTAAATGTAAATGTGTAATTTCTAAATCAGGATGGTTTTCTAGTTCTTCTTTATTAACAGCGAAACCATGATTTTGCGAAGTAATTTCTCCTTTACCAGAAATAAGGTTCTTAACAGGATGGTTTATACCTCTATGTCCGTTAAACATTTTATAGGTCGAAATTCCGTTTGCCAAAGCAATAACTTGATGTCCTAAACAAATTCCGAATAACGGTTTGTTATTTTTAATAATTTCTTTTGCTGTATTTTGTGCTTCTATTAACGGTTCTGGATCGCCTGGTCCATTAGAAATAAAATATCCGTTTGGATTAAAACTACTTAAATCTGAGTACGTTGCATTATATGGAAACACTTTTATATAACAATCTCTATTTGCTAGATTACGTAATATATTTGTTTTAATACCTAAATCTAAAGCTGATATTTTATATTTTGCATTTTCGTTTCCAAAAAAGTAAGGTTCTTTAGTAGATACTTTAGACGCTAATTCTAAACCATGCATGTTTGGTATTTTAGCCAACTTTTCTTTTAATTCTTCAATAGGTGTTTGATTTGTACAAATAACTGCATTTTGAGCACCATTATCTCTAATATAACTTACAAGAGCTCTAGTGTCTACATCGGAAATTACTACTAGGTTTTGTTTTTCGAAATAATCAAATAGACTTCCTGAAGCATCTACTCTAGAATATACTTCGCTAAAATTTTTACATACCAAACCAGATATCTTTATTGAATCTGATTCTGCTTCGTTATCGTTTACCCCATAATTACCAATATGTGCATTTGTAGCAACCATTATTTGACCAAAATAAGATGGATCGGTAAAAATTTCTTGGTAGCCTGTCATTCCTGTATTAAAACAAACTTCACCAAAAGCTGTTCCAGAAATCCCTATAGATTTACCGTGAAATATTGTACCATCGGCAAGTAAAATAATTGCTTTTTGTTTAGTTGTGTATTTCATTTTATAGTTGTGTGTTGAAGTTTTGCAAATTTAATTATTTAAAATTTATTATGCCAATAGATTAAAAAAAAAGGATAAACCATAAAGTTTATCCTTTTTTTATATTTATGAAGTTGCCTTCATTATGCTTTTTCTTCATCTTTAGTTTCTTCGTCAGAAGATGTTTCTGGTGCTGGAGTTTGCTCCGCCTGTTCGCTAACGCTCGGGTCTTCTACTTCGGCAACTGGAGTTTCTTCTACTACTTCTATAGTTTCTACTTCGGCAACAGGAGTTTCTTCTACTTCAGCAACTGGTGCTACTGTTACTTCTTCTTCTGTAGCTAGAGCTTTTTCGGTAGTAACTGGTTTAGCTTTAGCACGACGAGTTCTTCCTTTTTTCTCTTCTTTTTTACCACCTGTGTAAATTTCGTTAAAATCTACTAATTCGATCATTGCCATATCAGCATTATCTCCTAAACGATTACCTAATTTGATAATACGTGTATAACCACCTGGACGATCGCCTACTTTAGCAGCTACATCTCTAAACAAATCTGTTACTGCATATTTGCTTCTTAAATAAGCAAACACAATACGTCTGTTGTGAGTTGTATCTTCTTTAGATTTAGTTATTAATGGTTCTACAAATTGTTTTAAAGCTTTTGCTTTAGCAATTGTAGTATTTATTCTTTTGTGCTCTATTAATGAACAAGCCATGTTAGCCATCATAGATTTTCTATGTCCTGACTTTCTGCTTAAATGATTTAATTTTTTTCCGTGTCTCATTGCTATCTACAATTTAAACCTAAAGGTTTAGATTATTCTTTATCTAATTTATATTTTGACAAGTCCATCCCGAAGTTAAGGTTTTTGTTTGCAACAAGCTCATCAAGCTCTGTTAACGATTTTTTACCAAAATTACGGAATTTCATTAAGTCGTTTTTGTTGAAAGATACTAGATCACCTAATGTATCAACTTCAGCCGCTTTTAAACAGTTTAATGCTCTTACAGAAAGATCCATATCAACAAGCTTAGTTTTAAGCAATTGTCTCATATGTAATGATTCTTCATCATACGTTTCTGTTTGCGCAATTTCGTCAGCCTCTAAAGTAATTCTCTCATCAGAGAATAACATAAAGTGATGAATTAAAACTTTAGCAGCTTCGGTTAAAGCGTCTTTTGGATTAATAGAGCCATCAGTTTTTATTTCAAAAACTAATTTTTCGTAATCTGTTTTTTGCTCTACACGAAAATTCTCAATTCCGTATTTTACATTTTTTATAGGTGTAAAAATAGAATCTATAAATATCGTACCAATAGCTACGTTTTGTTTTTTATTTTCTTCAGCAGGAACATATCCTCTACCTTTTTCTATTGTTAACTCAATATTTAAGTTAACTTTAGCATCAAGGTTACAGATTACCATTTCTGGATTCAAAACTTGGAATCCTGAGATAAACTTTTGGAAATCTCCAGCTGTTAATTGATCTTTACCTGTTACAGAAATAGTAACTGTTTCATTGTCTACCTCTTCGATTTGACGTTTGAAACGAATTTGTTTTAAATTAAGAACAATTTCTGTTACATCTTCTACAACACCTGGTATAGTAGAAAACTCATGATCTACTCCTTCTATACGTAACGAAGTTATCGCATACCCTTCTAGTGCTGAAAGTAAAACTCTTCTAAGTGCATTGCCGACTGTTAATCCGTATCCTGGTTCTAGAGGTCTGAATTCGAACTTTCCTTCGAAATCAGTAGAATCAATCATAATAACTTTATCGGGCTTCTGAAAATTAAATATTGCCATAATTTAGACTAGTGTAAATTATTATTTGTTGTATAATTCAACGATTAGTTGTTCTTTAATGTTTTCTGGTATTTGAAGTCTTTGCGGAACGTTAACAAAAGTACCTTCTTTTGTTTCGTTGTTAAAAGTCATCCATTCGAAAACATTGTTTGAATTTGATAAAGAACGCTCAATAGCTTCAACAGATTTTGATTTCTCACGAACTGCAACTTTATCTCCAGGTTTTAAATGATAAGAAGGTATGTTTACCAACTCTCCATTAACCGTAATATGTCTATGTGAAACGATTTGACGTGCTGCTCTTCTAGAAGGAGCTATACCCATTCTATAAACAACATTATCTAATCTAGATTCGCATAATTGTAAAAGTATTTCGCCAGTAACTCCTTTAGAAGCAGCTGCTTTTTTGAATAGATTTCTGAATTGTTTTTCAAGAATTCCGTAAGAATACTTTGCTTTTTGTTTCTCCATCAACTGTACAGCATATTCAGATTTTTTACCTCTTCTTTTTGCTAAACCGTGTTGCCCTGGAGGGTAATTTCTTTTTTCGAAGGCTTTATCTTCTCCGAATATAGCTTCGCCAAATTTACGAGCTATTTTAGTTTTTGGACCAGTATATCTTGCCATTTTAAATTGTTTTAAGATAGTGATTATGAATTCAGGTCTTATCCTCCGATAATCATTAATCTATCTACTTGTTATACTTAATTAATTAGACTCTTCTTCTTTTTGGAGGTCTACATCCATTATGAGGCATTGGAGTTACATCGATAATCTCTGTTACTTCAATTCCGCTATTATGTAAAGATCTGATAGCAGACTCACGACCATTACCTGGACCTTTTACATATACTTTTACTTTCTTTAAACCCGCTTCTAGAGCTACTTTTGAACAATCTTCGGCTGCCATTTGAGCTGCATATGGAGTGTTCTTTTTAGAACCTCTAAAACCCATTTTGCCTGCAGAAGACCAAGAAATTACTTCACCTTTTTTATTAGTTAATGAAATAATAATATTGTTAAAAGTTGCACTAACATGAGCTTCTCCAGTTGATTCAATGATAACTTTACGTTTCTTTGTAGTTGCTTTAGCCATATTGTTACTTATTATTTAGTTGCTTTTTTCTTGTTAGCAACAGTTTTTCTTTTACCTTTTCTTGTTCTAGAATTGTTCTTAGTTCTTTGTCCTCTTAATGGAAGACCAGATCTATGACGAATTCCTCTGTAACATCCAATGTCCATAAGACGTTTGATGTGTAAAGAAACTTCTGAACGTAGTTCTCCTTCAATTTTGTAGTATGATACTGCTTCACGAATTCCTCCGATTTCATCATCATTCCAATCTTGAACTTTCTTGTCTTGGCTAACTTGGGCTTTTTTTAAAACCTCAATTGCTCTACTTTTTCCTACACCAAAGATGTATGTCAAAGCAATAACTCCTCTTTTGTTTTTAGGTATATCTACCCCTGCGATTCTTGCCATAATTATCCTTGTCTTTGTTTAAATCTAGGATTCTTTTTGTTAATAACGTACAACCTGCCTTTTCTACGTACAATTACGCATTCGGCACTTCTTTTTTTAACTGATGTTCTTACTTTCATTATGAATAGCTTTAATATCTATAAGTAATTCTTGCTTTTGTCAAATCGTAAGGACTCATTTCTAGTTTTACTTTATCACCAGGTAATAACTTAATATAATGCATTCGCATTTTTCCAGAAATATGAGCAATTACAATGTGACCATTTTCTAACTCTACACGAAACATCGCATTTGACAATGCTTCGGTTATTAATCCGTCTTGCTCTATTGATGATTGCTTTGCCATAAGTTAAGCTAATGCTTTTCTATTTTTACCAGTCTTCATTAAACCGTCATAATGCTTGTTCAACAAGTATGAATTGATTTGTTGAATCGTGTCTATTGCAACACCAACCATAATTAATAATGATGTACCTCCAAAAAACATTCCCCAGTTTTGTTGAACTCCCATTAAATTAACGACAATAGCAGGGAACACTGCAATTAAAGCCAAAAATAATGATCCTGGAAAAGTTATTAAAGACATCACTTTATCTAAAAAGTCTGAAGTTTCATTTCCTGGTCTAATGCCTGGTATAAAACCACCACTTCTTTTTAAATCATCTGCCATTTTGTTTGTTGGGACTGTTATTGCGGTGTAAAAGTACGTAAATACTATGATTAATAACGCAAAAACTAAATTATACCAAAAACCAAACATGTCGCTAAATGCTCCTGTAACAGATTGTGCGGTTTCTGTATTTGACAAGCCTGCTATTGCAGCTGGCACAAACATGATTGCTTGTGCAAATATAATTGGCATTACACCAGATGCATTAAGCTTTAATGGTATAAACTGTCTGTTTCCTCCCATTAAATCTTGTTCAAGATCGCCAGAAGCTGTTCTTCTTGCATATTGAACTGGGATTTTTCTAACAGCCATTACTAATAATATACTAGCAATAATTACCAATAACCATATTATAATTTCAAATACTAATAATACTAAACCACCATTATCTTGACTTACAGTAGAAATAAATTCTTGTATAAATGACTGAGGTAATTTAGCAATGATACCTACCATAATTAAGAGAGAAATACCATTTCCGATTCCTTTATCTGTTATTTTTTCTCCTAACCACATGGCAAAAACTGTACCCGTAACTAAGATTATTACAGAAGAAAATAAAAATGAAAAAGAATTAAACCCTAACAAAAAAGCTTCAGAAGGCAAAGTTCTATATAAATTATATATATAACCAGGTCCTTGAACCAAAGTAATTGCTATTGTTAACCAACGTGTTATTTGATTAATCTTTTTTCTTCCACTCTCACCATCTTTTTGCAATTTTTGTAAATAAGGAACTGCCATTCCCATTAACTGCACAACAATAGATGCAGATATATAGGGCATGATTCCAAGAGCAAATACCGAAGCTTGAGAGAAAGCGCCTCCAGTAAACATATCAAGTAAAGACCCGATACCTTTATCTGTTTGAGTTGCAAGTCCTGCAAGCTGCGTAGCATCTATACCAGGTAGTGTGACCTGAGCTCCGAAACGATATACTAATAGTAACCCTAAAGTAACTAAAATTCTATTTTTTAGTTCTTCGATTTTCCAAACGTTAGTGAGTGTTTCAAAAAATTTCTTCATAAGGTAAGAGAATTATAAAGTTACAGCTTGACCGCCAGCAGCTTCAATAGCAGCTTTAGCAGTAGCAGTAAATTTATGTGCGGTTACAGTTAATTTAGTTTTTAATTTCCCTCTTCCTAAAATCTTAACTAATTCATTTTTAGTTGCTAATCTAGTTGCAATTAATACTGAGAAATCTACAGTATCTGTTACAGTTCCGTTATCAACTAATAATTGTAAGTTATCAAGATTTACACCTTGATATTCTTTTCTATTGATATTTGTGAATCCAAATTTTGGAACACGTCTTTGAAGTGGCATTTGACCACCTTCAAACCCTATCTTTTTAGAATATCCTGAACGAGATTTTGCTCCTTTGTGACCTCTTGAAGCAGTGCCTCCTTTACCTGAACCTTCTCCTCTACCTAATCTTTTATTTTGATTATGTGTTGAACCTTCTGCAGGTTGTAAGTTACTTAAATTCATTATGAATTGTTTTATTTAGTTTCTGTAACAGAAACTAAGTGTTTAACTTTGTTTATCATTCCAAGGATAGTTGGATTAGAATCATGTTCTACAACTTGACCCATTTTACGCAGACCTAAAGCTTCCAAACCTCTTTTTTGAGTAAGAGGACAGTTGATTTTGCTTCTTACTTGTTTTACTAATAATTTAGCCATAATTTCCTTGAATTAACCTTTAAAAACTTTTTCTAAAGAAATTCCTCTTTGTTTTGCAACTGAATATGCACTTCTCATTTGCAATAAAGCATCAAAAGTTGCTTTAACTACATTATGAGGGTTAGAAGATCCTTGAGATTTTGATAATACATCGTGAATACCTACAGATTCTAATACTGAACGAACAGCACCACCTGCAATTACTCCCGTACCGTGTGAAGCTGGCATTAAAAATACTCTAGCTCCGCCAAATTTACCTTTTTGTTCGTGAGGAACAGTTTGGTTACTTAATGGTACTCTAACTAAATTTTTCTTAGCGTCTTCAACAGCTTTTGCGATTGCTTCAGAAACGTCTTTAGACTTTCCTAAACCATGACCAACAACACCGTTTTCGTCACCAACTACAACAATTGCAGAAAAACCGAAAGCTCTTCCTCCTTTTGTTACTTTAGTTACACGATTTACACTTACCAAACGATCTTTTAATTCAAGACCACTTGGTTTTACTAATTCTACATTTTTGTATTTATGAAACATAATTTATTAGAATTTTAATCCGGCAGCTCTAGCTCCTTCTGCTAATGATTTAATACGACCGTGGTATAAATAACCTCCTCTATCAAACTTTACAGTTTCAATTCCGGCTTTTACCGCTTTTTCTGCAATTAGTTTACCTACTGCAGTAGCTTTCTCAATGTTTGTACCTGTTGCGTTTGCATCTTTATCTCTAGATGAAGCCGCTAAGATAGTGTTTCCATTGTTATCGTCTATGAGTTGTACATAGATCTCTTTGTTACTTCTAAAAACAGAAAGTCTAGGAGTTGCTGCAGTACCGCTAACAATCTTTCTAATTCTGAATCTAATTCTCTGTCTTCTATCAGATTTTGTTAATGACATAATCTTATTTTTTAAGCTGATTTACCTGCTTTTCTTCTTAATACTTCACCTACGAATTTAACACCTTTTCCTTTGTAAGGTTCTGGCTTACGGAAACCTCTAATTTTAGCGGCAACCTGACCTAAAAGTTGTTTGTCGAATGACATTAGTTTAATAATAGGGTTCTTACCTTTTTCTGAAAGTGTTTCCAATTTTACTTCTGGAGCAATTTCTAAAACGATGTTATGAGAAAAACCTAAAGCTAGTTCTAATCTTTGCCCTTGGTTTGATGCTCTATAACCTACACCAACTAATTCTAAATCTTTCGTAAACCCAGTAGACACACCAATAATCATATTATTGATTAATGATCTATATAAACCGTGTTTAGATCTTTGGTTTTTATCGTCAGAAAATCTTTCTACAATAACTTGACCTTCTTCAACTTTCACAGATACTTCAGAGTATTCTTGTGTAAGTTCTCCTAATTTTCCTTTAACTGTAACTACTCCATTTGCTACACTTACTGTAACATCTGCAGGAATTGCAACTGGATTTTTACCTATTCTTGACATCGTTTAGTCTTTATTATTAGTATACGTAACAAATTACTTCTCCACCAACATTTAATTGTTTTGCTTGCTTTCCAGTCATTAAACCTTTAGAAGTTGAAACAATTGCAATACCTAATCCGTTAAGGATTCTTGGCACTTTAGAAGAACCTGCATACTTACGTAGACCTGGTTTACTAATTCTTTGGATATCTCTAATTACAGACTCTTTAGTTTCTTTATCGTACTTAAGAGCTATTTTAATAGTTCCTTGTACAGAACTATCATCAAATTTGTAACTTAAAATATATCCTTGATCGAATAATATTTTTGTGATTTCTTTCTTCATGTTAGAAGCTGGAATTTCAACCACTTTGTGGTTAGCCATTATTGCATTTCTAACTCTAGTAAGATAATCCGCGATTGGATCTGTATACATATTGTATTGATTTGCGGTTTTGGTTTTCGATTTAAACTCTTTAAATCGAACCTAAAACCAATTTATAATTGTTTATAAATTACCAGCTAGCTTTTCTAACACCTGGTATTAATCCATTATTTGCCATTTCACGGAAAGTTACACGAGAAAGTCCAAACAGACGCATATATCCTCTTGGTCTTCCTGTTATTTTACAACGATTGTGCAAACGAACTGGCGAAGCATTTTTTGGTAACTTTTGCAAGCCTATAGAATCTCCGGCTTCTTTCAAAACTTTTCTTTTCTCAGCATATTTTGCTACCGTTTTTTGTCTCTTAACCTCACGGGCTTTCATTGATTCTTTAGCCATATCTTAATTCTTTTTAAAAGGTAAACCTAATTCAGTCAATAATGATTTTGCTTCTTTATCTGTTTTAGCAGTTGTAACAAAAGTAATATCCATTCCTGAAATTTTGTTTACTTTATCAATATCAATTTCCGGGAAAATGATTTGCTCTAAAACTCCAAGGTTATAATTACCTCTTCCATCAAAACCAGTAGCTTTGATTCCTCCAAAATCTCTAACACGAGGTAAAGATGAAGTAATTAATCTGTCTAAGAATTCATACATTCTTTCTCCACGAAGAGTAACTTTTGCACCAATTGGCATGCCTTTTCTTAATTTAAAAGACGCAACGTCTTTTTTAGAAATAGTTGCTATAGCTTTTTGACCTGTTATTTTTGTTAACTCATCTACGGCGTAATCAACTAATTTCTTATCAGAAACTGCTGCACCAACTCCTTTACTTAAAACGATTTTTTTCAGTTTTGGAACTTGCATTACGTTTATGTATCCGAATTCTTCTTTAAGAGCAGAGACTACTCTGTTCTTATATTCTTCTTTTAGTCTAGGTATATAAGCCATTACTATAATACTTGATTAGATTTTTTTGAAAATCTTACTTTCTTATCTCCATCCATTTTAAATCCAACTTTTGTAATTTCTTTAGATTTTGAATCTATTAAAGATAAGTTAGAGATTTGAATTGGAGCTTCTTTCTTAACGATTCCTCCTTGAGGGCTTTTAGCACTTGGTTTAGTGTGAACTGAAACCATGTTAGTACCTTCAACAATCGCTTTGTTTGCATCACGGAAGATACGTAAAACTTTACCTTCTGTACCTTTATGGTCTCCAGCAATTACTCTTACTACGTCTCCCGATTTAATTTTTAACTTTGTCATCATTAATATATTAAAGCACCTCTGGTGCTAATGATACAATTTTCATGAATTGTTTTTCACGAAGTTCTCTTGCAACCGGACCAAAAACACGAGTGCCTCTCATTTCTCCAGCAGCATTTAATAATACACATGCGTTATCATCAAATCTGATATAAGAACCATCAGCTCTTCTCACTTCTTTTTTAGTACGTACTACAACTGCAGTGGATACAGTACCTTTTTTAACGTTTCCGTTTGGTGTTGCATCTTTTATTGATACTACAATTTTATCTCCAACAGAAGCATAACGACGTTTCGTTCCTCCTAAAACACGGATTGTCAAAACTTCTTTTGCCCCTGTGTTATCTGCTACTTTTAATCTTGATTCTTGTTGTACCATAATTACTTAGCTCTTTCAATGATTTCAACTAACCTCCAACATTTTGTTTTACTTAAAGGACGCGTTTCGCTAATCCTTACGGTATCTCCAATGTTACAGTCGTTCTTTTCGTCGTGTGCATGATACTTTTTAGTTTTCAACACGAACTTACCGTATAATGGGTGTTTTACTTTACGCACTTCAGCTACAACAATAGATTTATCCATTTTGTCTGAAGTAACAACACCTACTCTTTCTTTTCTTAAATTTCTTTTTTCCATCTTTTAGCAGAATACAATTATTGTAACTCTCTTTTACTAATTTCAGTAACCAATCTAGCTACTGTTCTTCTCACTAATTTAATCTGTAAAGGATTTTGTATTGGTGAAATTGCATGAGCTGTTTTTAAATCGGCATATGTTTTTCTAAACTGTACAAGTTTTTCTTGTATTTCAGCTGCAGATAGACTAATAATTTCTGATTGTTTCATAATAAATTTTAGATTATGCTTCGAAATCTCTAGCAACAACGAATTTAGTTTTTACTGGAAGCTTTTGAGCTGCAAGACGCAAAGCTTCTTTTGCAACTGACAAAGGTACTCCAGCAACTTCAAACATTATTCTTCCTGGTTTTACAACTGCAGCCCAATATTCGACCGCACCTTTACCTTTACCCATACGTACCTCAAGAGGTTTTTTGGTGATTGGTTTGTCTGGGAAAATATTGATCCATAATTGACCTTCTCTTTTCATATATCTAGTTGCAGCAATACGTGCAGCTTCGATTTGACGTGAGGTTAAGAACATTCCATTTTCGTGTACAGATTTGATTCCAAACATCCCACTTGAAAGTTCATGCCCTCTTTGAGCATTTCCTTTCATTTTACCTTTTTGTACCTTACGGTACTTTGTTCTTTTAGGCTGTAACATTTTTTCTCTTTAATTAAAAATTACTTTCTCTTACGAGCTGGTTTTCCAGCTGGTTTACTGTTAGAATGTCCTTTACCGCCTCCTGAAGATTGTTTTTTATCCATTCCTGCAAGTGGAGAAAGATCTCTTTTTCCATAAACTTCGCCTTTCATTATCCATACTTTAATACCCATTCTACCATAAGTAGTATGTGCTTCAGCTAAAGCATAATCAATGTCTGCTCTAAAAGTAGAAAGAGGAATTCTACCTTCTTTAAACAACTCTGAACGTGCCATTTCTGCACCATTTAAACGACCAGAAATTAATACTTTAATTCCTTCTGCATTCATACGGATAGCTGCCGCAATAGCCATTTTGATAGCTCTTCTGTATGAAATACGATTCTCAATTTGACGAGCAATACTAGTTCCAACTAAATATGCGTCTAATTCAGGTCTTTTAATCTCAAAGATGTTAATTTGAACCTCTTTCTGAGTAATTTTCTTAAGTTCTTCTTTTAACTTGTCTACCTCTTGACCGCCTTTACCAATGATAATTCCTGGACGAGCTGTCGTGATAGTAACGGTTACAAGCTTTAAAGTTCTCTCGATGATTACTTTTGATACACTAGCTTTTGATAAACGAGCATGGATATACTTTCTGATTTTATAATCTTCAGCGATTCTATCACCGTAATCATTTCCACCATACCAGTTTGAGTCCCACCCTCTGATGATACCAAGTCTATTTCCAATTGGATTTGTCTTTTGTCCCATACTGTTTATTAATTACTTTGTGTGTTATTGATAGCTCCAAGCACGATTGTTACGTGATTAGAACGTTTTCTAATTCTATGTGCACGACCTTGAGGTGCTGGACGAAGTCTTTTTAACATCGTTCCTCCATCTACTCTGATCTCTTTTATAAATAATCCTGCTTCTTCTAGATTGCCTTCTTCATTTTTTTGTTGCCAGTTATTAATAGCTGATAACAATAATGTTTCTAATTTTCTAGAAGCTTCTTTTGAACTAAATCTTAAAAGATTTAGTGCTCTTTCAACTTTCTGACCTCTTACCAAGTCTGCTACTAAGCGCATTTTTCTAGGTGAAGTAGGGCAGTTATTCAATTTCGCGAAAACAATAGACTTATTAGCCTCTTTTCTCGCATCTGCTGTTTCTCTTTTACGAACTCCCATGCTTCTTATTTTTTACCTTTATTTTTAGCTCCAGCATGACCTCTAAACGATCTTGTTGGTGAAAACTCTCCTAATTTATGACCTACCATGTTTTCTGTAACATAAACAGGTACAAACTGACGACCATTGTGTACTGCGATTGTTTGCCCTACGAAATCTGGAGTTATCATTGAAGCTCTTGACCAAGTTTTGATCACAGCTTTATTTGAATTCTCTACATTTAATTGAACTTTTTTATCTAACTTATAGTGTACAAAAGGTCCTTTTTTTAATGAACGTGCCATATCTTATTATTTCTTTCTACGTTCTACAATATACTTATTACTTGGGTTTACTTTAGAACGAGTTCTATAACCCTTAGCTGGAATTCCGTTTCTTGAACGAGGATGTCCTCCAGAAGAACGCCCTTCGCCACCTCCCATTGGGTGATCTACAGGGTTCATCGCTACTGGTCTAGTTCTTGGTCTTCTTCCTAACCATCTAGATCTACCTGCTTTACCTGAAACAATTAATTGGTGATCTGAATTAGAAATAGCTCCAATTGTAGCCATACAGGTTAACAAGATTAATCTTGTTTCTCCAGAAGGCATTTTAATTGTTGCATATTTTCCGTCTCTTGCCATTAATTGAGCAAATGTGCCTGCAGAACGAGCAATTACGGCTCCTTGACCTGGTCTAAGTTCAATACATGAAATAACTGTTCCTAATGGAATTTTACTTAACGGCATTGCATTTCCAATTTCTGGAGAGGCATCTTCGCCTGATGTTAAAGTTTTTCCAACTTGTAAACCATTTTGAGCAATTACATAAGTCTTTTGACCATCTGCATAACTCAACAATGCGATAAACGCAGTTCTGTTTGGATCGTATTCAATTGATTTAACTGTAGCTGGAATCCCCGCTTTAGTTCTTTTGAAATCAATGATACGATATCTTTGTTTGTGACCACCGCCTGTATAACGCATGGTCATTTTTCCTTGACTATTTCTACCGCCTGAGTTTTTTATCGGTGCGATCAATGAACGCTCCGGCTTATCAGTTGTTATGGCGTCAAAACCATTAACAACTCTAAAACGCTGACCCGGGGTAATAGGTTTTAATTTTCTTACTGACATTTCTTTTTAGATATTGTTGTAAAAATCGATTGTTTCTCCATCTTGTACTTGAACTATCGCTTTTTTATATGCGTTAGACTTTCCATTTATAATTCCGCTTTTTGTATACTTTGTAGACCTATTTGGTCTTACATTCATAGTGTTTATCGCTATAACATTAACTCCATAAGCTGCTTCTACTGCATTTCTTATTTGAATTTTGTTCGCTTTTCTATCTACTACGAAACCAAAACGATTAAAAAGCTCACCTTGTTTGGTGATTTTTTCGGTAATTATTGGTTTAATTATAATGCTCATAGCTGTTATTTGCTTAAAATTTCTTCAATTCCTTCTAAAGAACTCTCTAAAAGAACAAGTTTATTTGTATTTAAAACAACGTAAGTACTTAATTCTGAGTTGGTTATAACACTAGAATCGTTTAAATTACGTGACGACAAATATACATTTTTATTTGAATCTCCCAACACAAATAAAGATTTTTTATTTTCTAACCCTAAAGCACTTAAAATAGAAATGAATTTCTTAGTACTTGGTGTGTCAAAATTAAAATCTTCTACTACTATTAAATCTGAATCTTTTACTTTTTGAGATAAAGCTGATTTTCTAGCTAATTTCTTTAAAGTCTTATTTAATTTGAATGAATAACTTCTTGGTCTTGGACCAAAAACTCTACCTCCACCTCTAAATAATGGATTCTTAATACTACCTGCACGAGCAGTTCCTGTACCTTTTTGCTTTTTAATCTTACGCGTACTTCCAGTTACTTCAGCTCTTTCTTTAGCTTTGTGAGTACCTTGTCTTTGGTTAGCAAGATATTGCTTAACATCAAGATACACTGCGTGATTATTTGGTTCTATTGCGAATACTGAATCAGAAAGTTGAACTTTTCTTCCAGTATCTTTTCCGTTGATATCTAATACTTTTACTTCCATTACTTCTGAATGATTACATAAGAGTTTTTGTGTCCAGGAATAGCTCCTTTAACAATAAGTAGGTTCTTTTCAGCAACTACTTTTAAAACTTTAAGGTTTTGAATTGTTACATTATCTCCTCCCATTCTTCCGGCCATTCTCATCCCTTTGAATACTCTAGATGGATAAGATGATGCTCCTATAGAACCCGGTGCTCTTAATCGGTTATGTTGACCATGTGTAGCTTGTCCAACACCACCAAAACCGTGACGTTTTACAACACCTTGAAAACCTTTACCTTTAGATACTCCTTGAATATCTACAAATTCTCCTTCTGAAAATAAATTAACAGTGACAACATCACCTAAATTAAATTCTGTTTCAAACTCTTTGAATTCAATGACTTTTTTCTTTGCAGAAGTACCCGCTTTTTTAAAGTGACCTAAGTCAGCTTTTGTAGCATGTTTTTCTGATTTGTCATCGAAACCAAGTTGAAACGCTTTATACCCGTCAACCTCATTGGTTCTGACTTGGGTAACAACGCATGGTCCAGCTTCGATTACAGTACAAGGAATGTTTTTCCCGTTCTCATCGAAAATGCTAGTCATGCCGATTTTTTTACCAATTAACCCAGACATAATTATTATTTATTAATTATTAAAAAAATTGTAAACTGTATAATGTAAAACGTAGTATGAAAATCTCATACAACATACATTATACAGTTTTTACAATATACTATAAACTTATACTTTTATCTCTACTTCTACTCCGCTTGGCAACTCTAATTTCATTAGAGCATCAATTGTTTTAGATGAAGAACTGTAAATATCTAATATTCTCTTGTAAGAGCTTACTTGAAATTGTTCTCTCGCTTTTTTGTTAACGTGAGGAGAACGTAATACAGTAAAAATCTTTTTGTGAGTTGGCAACGGAATTGGCCCAGTTACAACAGCACCTGTGCTTTTCACAGTTTTTACGATTTTCTCAGCAGATTTATCTACCAACATGTAATCGTAAGATTTTAGTTTTATTCTGATTTTTTGACTCATTTTTTTTAAGAATTAAGCGTTACCTTTTGCTTTTTTAATTACGGCTTCTGAAATATTAGCAGGAGTTTCCGCGTAATGTGAAAATTCCATAGTAGATGTTGCTCTACCAGACGATAATGTTCTTAATGTTGTAACATAACCAAACATTTCTGATAAAGGCACATCTGCTTTTATAGTTTTTGCACCTGCTCTATCTCCCATATCATTAACTTGACCACGACGACGATTTAAATCACCTACGATATCACCCATATTTTCTTCTGGAGTAATAACTTCCATTTTCATGATTGGCTCCAAAATAACGGCACCTGCAGCTTTAGCTACTTCTCTATAACCCATTTTTGCAGCTAACTCGAAAGAAAGGGCATCAGAATCCACAGCGTGATAAGATCCGTCTAATAAAGTTACTTTTAAACTATCTACTTGATATCCGGCCAAAGGACCTATTTTCATAGCTTCCCTGAAACCTTTTTCAACGGAAGGAATAAATTCTTTAGGAACATTCCCGCCTTTTACGGCATTAATAAATTGTAATCCTTTTGGAACTTTACCATCAACTTCATCCGCTGGTTCTAATCTAAATACGATATCACCGAATTTACCACGACCTCCAGATTGTTTTTTGTATGTTTCTCTGTGTTGTGCTGATTTTGTAAATGCTTCTTTATATTCAACTTGAGGTTCCCCTTGGTTTACTTCAACTTTAAATTCACGACGCATTCTATCAACAAGGATATCTAAGTGAAGTTCACCCATGCCTGAAATAATTGTTTGTCCTGAAGCTTCGTCAGTTCTAACGGTAAATGTTGGGTCTTCTTCGGCTAATTTAGCTAATGCCATACCCATTTTGTCAACGTCAGCTTTAGTTTTAGGCTCAATTGCAATACCAATTACTGGTGCAGGAAATTTCATTGACTCAAGAATAATTGGGTGTTTTTCATTACACAATGTATCTCCAGTTTTAATGTCTTTAAATCCTACAGCTGCTCCAATATCACCTGCTTCGATATAATCGATTGGGTTTTGTTTGTTAGCATGCATTTGGTAAATACGTGAGATTCTTTCTTTATTTCCTGAACGTGTGTTCAAAACATAAGAACCAGCATCTAAACGTCCTGAATAAACACGGAAGAAAGCTAAACGACCTACGAATGGGTCAGTTGCAATCTTAAATGCTAAAGCAGTGAATGGCTCTTTAACATCTGGTTTACGTAAAATTTTAGTTTGATCTTCTTCTAATAAATCTGCATCGTCAGGATGAATTCCTTCGATACCTGCTTTGTCCATTGGAGAAGGCAAATATTTACAAACTGCATCTAACATGAATTGAACTCCTTTGTTTTTGAAAGAAGAACCAGCAATCATCGGGATGATAGCCATATCCATAGTAGCAGCTCTTAGTGCTGTGTTGATTTCTTCCTCTGTAATAGAGTTTTCATCTTCCATGAATTTTTCTAACAAAGTATCATCATAATCAGCTACTGCTTCAATAAGAATTGATCTGTATTCTTTAACTTCGTCAAGCATATCTTCAGGAATTGGCACAATATCAAAAGTTGCTCCCATTCCTTCTTCATCCCAAACAATAGCTTGATTTTTTACTAAATCGACCACGCCTTTGAAATCATTTTCTTCACCAATTGGCAAAGTGATTGCAACAGCGTTAGACTTTAACATATCTCTAACTTGTTGACAAACCATCAAAAAGTCGGAACCTTGACGGTCCATTTTATTAACAAAACCAATACGTGGCACTTTATATTGATCGGCCAATCTCCAGTTAGTTTCTGATTGTGGCTCAACACCATCAACAGCACTAAACAAGAAAACCAACCCATCAAGCACACGCAAAGAACGGTTTACTTCAACAGTAAAATCAACGTGTCCTGGAGTATCAATAATATTAAAGTGATAAGGTATTGATTCAGGTAAAATTTCACCTTGTTTTGTTGGAAAATTCCATTCACAAGTTGTAGCAGCAGAGGTAATTGTAATGCCTCTTTCTTGCTCTTGTGCCATCCAGTCCATTGTAGCCGCACCATCATGTACTTCTCCAATTTTGTGTGATTTCCCAGTATAAAATAGGATACGCTCTGTTGTTGTTGTTTTACCAGCATCAATATGAGCAGCAATTCCTATGTTTCTTGTGTATTTTAAATCTCTAGCCATTTCTTATGAATTAAAATCTAAAGTGAGAGAATGCTTTGTTAGCTTCTGCCATCTTATGAGTATCCATTCTTTTTTTAACTGCCGCACCTTCTTCTTTAGCTCCTGCTAAAATTTCTGCCGCTAGTTTTCCAGCCATAGATTTCTCGTTTCTTTTTCTTGCATAAAGAATTAACCATTTCATTGCCATCGAAATTTTACGATCTGGTCTAATTTGCATTGGAATTTGAAATGTAGCTCCACCAACTCTACGTGATCTAACCTCTACGTGAGGCATAACGTTTGTTAATGCGTCTTTCCATGTTTCTAATGCTGTTTTCTCTGTGTCTTGTTTTTTAGACTCTACAATATCTATTGCGTCATAAAAAACTTTGAAAGCTGTTGATTTTTTACCGTCCCACATTAAGTTGTTTACAAAACGTGTTACCAGCTGGTCGTTAAACCTTGGATCTGGTAAAAGTGGTCTTTTCTTTGCCGCTCTTTTTCTCATTTCTTTTCTTTTTTAAAGTACGGACAAGTCACAACTTGTCCCTACGTAATTGATTTACTTTTTCTTTCCTGCTGCTTGGACTGCCGTGCCTGGTTTAGGACGTTTTGTACCGTATTTTGAACGACGTTGCGTTCTTCCCGCCACACCTGATGTATCAAGCGCACCACGAACAATGTGATACCTAACTCCTGGTAAATCTTTTACTCTTCCACCTCTAACTAATACTATCGAGTGCTCTTGTAGATTGTGTCCTTCTCCAGGAATGTAAGCATTTACCTCATTGCCATTTGTTAAACGAACCCTTGCAACTTTACGCATTGCTGAGTTTGGTTTTTTTGGCGTAGTTGTGTAAACACGTGTACAAACCCCTCTTCTTTGAGGACAAGAATCTAAAGCAGCCGATTTACTCTTCTTAGTTATTTGGGTTCTCCCTGTTCTTACTAATTGTTGAATTGTTGGCATAATTACTACTAAAATTTAATTTGTTTTTAAATTTACCCTATTTTTAGGGGTTGCAAATGTAGTACTATTTTTTTTTAAAACAAACTATAATATATTTATTTTCTTTGAGTTAATCAATTTTACAATAGATTTTTAATTCAAGGTTTTGTTTTTTGATTTCACTCTTAATAATTATGCTAATTTTACCTAAAAAAAAATTGAAAGTTATTTTCTCAATATTATTTACTTGCGCCTCTTTTTTATGCAGCTCCCAATCTTTTTATTTAAAAATTGAAACCGCTAAAAAAGAAAATACAAACATTATAGACTCTGTTGGCTATGCCAATAAACACAAAAACGCTGCATCAATTTCTTTAGAAATTGAAAAAACTATAATAAAACTAAACAATATTGGTTTTTTTGAAGCCGAAATGCTTTTAAACAACAAAAGTAACGACTCTACTTTCATTTCAATTTTACAGTTAAACCAAAAAACTACCTTAATCGTAATTCCTAATAACGAATTTAATTTTATAGAAAAACATAAAAATTTACCTCAAAATAATTCAACTGGATTTAAGCCTAATCAATTAAGCTATATATTAAATAGTATTATAGAGTATTACGAACAAAAAGGGTTTCCGCTTATAAACATCAAGCTTGGTAATTTTTACAAAAAAAACAAAATCTTATATGCAAATATCATAACAGAAACAAAAGAAAGCAGATTGTTAAATGACATTATAGTAAATGGATATAAAAACTATCCTAAGCAATTTTTAAAACCTCTTTTAAAAAAAACAATAAACAAACCTTTTACTAAAAAAACGCTGAATAAGGTTTATACTGAGTTTGAAAAAATACCTTTTATAAAACAAAACAAATTTCCAGAGATACTTTTTACAAAAGATTCAACAAAAATATACACGTATATAGAAAAAATAAACATTAGTAAATTTGATGGGTATCTTGGATTTATAACCTCAGAAAAAAACAAGATTACTTTAAACGGTTATGTTGACTTTAATTTTTTAAATATTTTAAATAGTGGAGAAAATATAATTTTTAATTGGAGAAATAATGGCGATAATCAAACCAATTTTAATACATCTATAAACTTACCTTATATCTTTAATAGCAATTTAGCAATAACTGCAGAATTAAATATATTTAAGAAAGACAGCACCTTTCAAAACACTAATACAAGTCTAGAATTAGGATATCTTTTTAATCTTAACAAAAAACTATATATAGGTATACAAAAAACAGAGTCTAGCGACATCCAAAACATAAATTCTACAACTTTAAATGATTTTAATAAAAATTTGTACACCATTAAATATACTTATTCGAATAAAGTTCAAAATAATTTTTTAATAAATGAAACTTCAAGGTTTGAATTAAAACTAGCTTCAGGTAAAAGAGAGTCTAAGTTATTTACTAACAATCAAACACAAATAGAACTCGAAGCTTTTTATAATTTTAAAATCAAGAACAACCTTAATTTATTTGTAAAAATAAACTCAAAAAACATGCTAAGTGACACCTACTTGAATAATGAAATGTATTTTTTTGGCGGATTAAACACCATAAGAGGGTTTAATGAAAATAGATTTAACGGAAACCAATATGTTTCTTTAATTTCTGAATTACAGCTATTTACTTCAAATAATTTATATATTAATTCTATTTTAGATTATGCCGCATACAAAAACAAAGTTTTTAATGTGTCTGAAAATATATTTGGATACGGGATTGGACTTGGTTTAAAAACTTCTAATGGTCTTTTTAAAATTTCGGTAGCCAACGGAAACAGTACGTTAAACAAGTTTGAGGCAAAAAATTCAATAATTCACTTAAGCTTTACCACGCTCTTTTAGAAGTAATTAATCTCATAAAATGTGGGTTAAAAAAATATATTTTAAATAAATAAGTTAAAATATTTGTTTTATTAACATTTTTTTGTGACTTTTGGCAGAACTAATACAAATCAAATTATATGAAACCAAAATTGAAAAATTTCTTAGCACTACTTCTTGTAGCACTTGTGCAAATTGGTTTTGCTCAAGAGAGAACTGTTAGCGGTACAGTTACCGGTTCAGACGGACTGTCTCTTCCCGGAGTTAGTGTTGTTGTAAAAGGCACAACTAACGGCGTACAGGCAGATTTTGATGGAAACTATTCTATCAAAGCAACGGCAAATCAAACGCTTATTTTTAGCTACATCGGCATGAAAGCGAAAGAGGTACTTGCTTCCTCAACAACAATTAACGTTAAATTGCAAGAAGACTTACAAGAACTTGAAGGTGTAATTATTACAGCTCAAGGTATTAAAAGAGAAAAACAAGCATTAGGTTATGCTGTTAGTGAGGTAAAAGCTGCTGACATTGAGCAAAGAGCTGAAGGTGACGTTGCCAGAATTTTAAATGGTAAAGCATCTGGAGTTCTTATTAACCAAACGAGTGGTATTTCTGGTTCTGGTACAAACATTAGTATTAGATCTTTAACTTCTATTAGTGGCAATACTCAACCCTTATTTATTGTAGATGGTGTTCCTTTTGCTAGTGATACTAATGCTGCAGGAAGTTTCCAAAATGGTAACTCTGGATCAAGTAGATTTTTAGATTTAGATCCAAACAGCATTGAGAGTGTAAGCATCTTAAAAGGTTACGCAGCTGCTACTTTATATGGTACAGATGGTCGTAATGGTGTTATTTTAATTACAACTAAAGGTGGCTCAAATAAAGTAGGTTCTAAGAAAACCGAAATATCTGTAAGTCAATCTTTATTCTTTAATCAAATAGCTTCAATGCCAGACTATCAAAATACTTTTGGTAATGGTTTTGACCAAGCTTACGGTAACTTTTTTAGTAACTGGGGACCTGGATTTTACCAAAATGGTTTAGCAGGATGGGGAGCTCCTACTTCTGGTATTGCAGCAGACGGTACATTTTTACACCCATACTCTAGAGCAAGTTTAGCTACTGTATTTCCAGCATTACAAGGTGTTCGTCTTCCTTGGCAGCCTATGCCAAACAACGTTTCTGATTTCTTTAGAACAGGAGCTGTAGCTTCTACAAGTATTAACTTTAGTGGCGGAGACGCTAAAACTAGTTACAACTTTAACTTAGGTCATTTAGACGATGAAGGTTTTACACCTGGAAATAATGTTAATAGAACCTCTTTCTCTGCAGGAGCAAAAGCTGTTTTATCTAACAAATTTACTATTAGTGGTACAATGAACTACGCTAGAACAAACTTCTTAACTCCTCCGGTAGCAAGAAGTACAGGTTCTGGAACATCTGGTACTGGTTTATCTATTTTTGCAGATATATTCTATACTCCACGTAACGTAGATTTAACAAATTGGCCATACCAAAACCCAGTAACTGGATCTAACTTAAGTTATCGTTCAGGAAACGATATCATTAACCCTTATTGGACTCTTAAAAACTCGTATGTTAGACAGTTAACAAACAGAGCGTTTGGTAATGCTGCTTTAAATTATGAAGTTAACAAGAACTTGAACTTATCTTATAGAGTTGGTTACGATTTTTATAACGAAAGAAACGAACAAGGAAATAATGTAGGTGCTCCAAGAGGTCCTGTTTTAGGTACTTACTTAACTTATGATAACAATAATATTATTTGGGATCATAACTTATTATTAAACGGTTCTTATCAATTAACAGAAAAAGTAGGTTTGAATTTCAACCTTGGAGCAACTTCAAGACATGAAAATTTTGACAGACAAGGTGTAAGAAGTGAAGGTCAACAAATATTTAACATATTTAGACACTACAACTTTGGCACACAAGCTCCAATACAATATACTGAAGTAAGAAATCTTCTTGGTGCATATGGTCAAGCAGATTTTGATTATGATAGATATTTATATTTAACTTTATCTGGAAGAAAAGATTGGGTTTCTAACACATTTGAAAACACAATTTTTTACCCAAGTACAAGTGTAGCTTTTATCCCTACAAAAGCATTTGATGGTTTATCAAGCGAAAAAGGATTAAATTACTTAAAACTTAGAGCAGGTTACGGTACATCTGCAGGTTTTGCAGGCGGATATCCAGTTGCAAATGCATTAGGTGGAAACACTAGAAACTTCTCAGATTTTAATGGTGTAGTATCTGCTTCGCAAGCTGCAACTACTTTATTAGGTAACCCGGTGTTAAAACCAGAATTACATTCTGAATTTGAATTTGGTTTTGATTCTAAATTTTTAAACAATAGAGTGTCTCTTGATTTATCTTATTTCAATAGAACAACTAAAGATTTAATTACACAAGCTCCAATTGCTAATTCAACTGGTAATACTACAACTTTTACTAACATTGGTGAATTAAAAGGTAGTGGTATAGAAATTGATTTAGGAGTTAGCTTATTTAAAAGTGATAAAGGTGGATTTAACTGGGATGTTACCTCAAACTTTACAAAAAACGAAATGATTGTTAAAGATCTTGGTAACTTAACTAACGTTACTATTGCAGGTTTTACTAACTTGGGTAACCAAGCAGTAGTAGGTGAACAATTAGGTATCATGATGGGTAACAGAATTATGAGAGATCCAAATGGTAACTTTGTAGTTAACAGTCAAGGTGATTATGTTATAGAACAAGGTAACTTTATTATTGGTAATCCAAACCCCGATTATGTATTGAATACTAGTTCTTCTATGTCATATAAAAACATTAATTTCTCATTCTTAGTAAGTCATGTAAGTGGTGGAGATATTTATTCTCAAACTACATCTGCATTATTAGGTAGAGGTTTAACAACGGATACTTTAAACAGACAACAATCTTTTATTTTACCAGGTGTTAAACAATCTGACGGAACTCCAAACGACATTCAATTAAACAACTCTACCTATTATTTTAATAATATATTTGGAGGAACAGATGAGTTAAATGTTTATGATGGTTCTGTTATTAGATTAAATGAAGTTTCTATAGGATATACTGTTCCAACAAAATGGTTAGAAAAAACTCCTTTTGGTAACATGAGCGTTTCATTCGCTGGATATAATTTATACTACAATGCGTATAATACTCCAAAAGGTATTAACTTTGATCCAAACATTGCTGGTACAGGTGTAGGTAACGGTAGAGGTTTTGACTTCTTAAACGGACCAAGTGGAAAAAGATACGGATTTAGCTTTAAAGCAACATTCTAAAAAATAAAAAAATTAATTATGAAAAAATACTTAAAAATTTTCGGAGTGTTTCTAGCGGTAATAAGCATTACGTCTTATTACTCGTGCGAAACTACCGAATTAGATTTAATATCTGACCCTAACAACCTTCCTTTAGAGGCTGCTAATCCAGATTTATTATTAAACGGAGTGCAAACAGCATTTGCGGATTTAATTCAATCTTTGGGCACTGCTGCTTCTGAAGTGAGTAGATTAGAATATATGTATGGAAGAAACTACCAAAACGCATACAGTCCTGCTTATTTTAATAGTGAGTGGAGAATGGCATATGTTGGAGTTTTAAAGAACATTAGAGTTATGGCTCCTATTGCCGAAGCTAAAAACTTAAAAAAACATACCGCTATGGGCCAAGTTATGGAAGCATATACTATGGTAACATTAGTAGATATGTTTGGAGATGTACCTTATTCTGAAGCTATAGATCCTGCAAACTTAAACCCAAAATTAGATTCTGGAGCTGAGATTTATACTAAAGCATTAACTTTATTAGATCAAGCTATTGTAAACTTTAACGCTACAACAACTGTTGTACCTGCAACTGATTTTTACTATAACAGAAACTGGACTAAATGGGTAAAACTTGCTAATACAATTAAAATGAAAATCTACTTACAAAGAAGAAAAGTAGACAACACTGCAATTGCAAGTTTTAACGCTATTGTTACTGCTGGAAGCTTTATGGTTGCTGGCGATGATTTCGAATTTAATTGGGGTACAAGTAACTCTAATCCAGATTCAAGACATCCAAACTACAGTTTAAATTATACTCCATCTGGTGATAATGGTGGTTATGAAGCTAACTGGTTAATGAATGTAATGAAAAACGGAAAATCTATACGAGATCCTAGAATGAGATATTACTTTTACAGACAAGTATCTGTTGTTGTTCAAAACGAGCAAGACACTAGATGTTCTGTAGAACCAATACCGGCTCATTATTTTACAGGAGGTCACACTTACTGTATTATTGCAAATGACCAAGGATATTGGGGTAGAGATCATGGTAGTAATGAAGGAATTCCAAATGATAGAGCTAAAAGAACTGCTACAGGTTTATATCCTGCTGGTGGAAGATTTGACGGAAATAATGCTGCACCAATCGCAAGTTTAACTTTAGGTGCTAGAGGAAATGGTATTACACCAATCTTATTAGTTTCTACTGTAGATTTCTGGAGAGCCGAAGCGGCATTATCTCCTGGAGGTACTGGTGATGCAAGAGCATTAATGTTGGCAGGTATTCAAAAATCTTTTACTAAAGTTAGAGGTTTTATTTCTAGAGATGCTACTGCTGTACTTGCTTTTGTACCTGCTTTAGGTGATGATACAATTTACATGAATGAAGCTGGTGTTGCGTATGATGCCTCTCCTGTTAAAATGAACGTTGTTATAAAAGAAATGTTTGTTACTTTATATGGTAATGGTATAGATGCTTACAACGCATACAGAAGAACTGGCTACCCATTAGATATGCAACCAAATGTTGACCCTCTTCCTGGTGGATATATTAGATCTTTCTTCTATCCAGCATCCGAAGTTTCAACTAATGCTAGTGTAGCTCAAAAATCAGGTGTAACAACTAGAGTTTTTTGGGATAATAATCCAACAACAGGTTTTCCTGTAGGTAACTAAAAAATAAAGAAATTATGAAAAAAATATTAAGTCTATCTTGTCTTTTTATTGCTTCTGCATTTTACGTTTCATGTAGTGAAAGTGATAATGTTGCAGATCAAGTATTAGACAACACAGTATACGGTGGTGGAAACTTAAGAACAGTTACCCCAATAACAAGCCCTAATATCCAATTAGGTAATGCAACTGCTAACTTTTCTGTAAATGTTGAAGTTCAAGATTTACAAAACGGGCAAGGAACTGAGAAAATTGATGTGTATGTATCTTTTATAGACAACAATCCAGCTGACGGAAACAACACTAAGGTTGAAGGTTTCTTAAAATCTATTCCAGCTTCTGCATTTGTTCCTGGAACAAGAGAATTGCCTCATGCTACAATTGCTGTAACATTAAATGAGTTTAAAACTAGATTAGTTTTAACTAACGCTCAATTTACAGGTGGAGACCAATTTAGAGTTAGATTGGCTCAGGTTTTAAAAGATGGTAGAGTATTTACAAACACTAATGCAGCGCCTCCTATATTAGGTGGTGCCTATTTTAATTCTCCTTTCTTGTATAATGCAAACGTAGTTTGCCCTATCACAGAAAGTTTAGCTGGAGTTCATTCTTACTCTTCAACAAATATGAGAAGAGGAACTGGTACTGCTCCTGGATCTCTTTGTGCAGGGGTTAGAACAGGTACAGTTACATGGACAGCTTTACCACTAGCTGGAGATTATAGTACTAATGATCATTCATTTGGAATGTTTGCATATTGTTGGGGAGATAGCCCCGCAACATCTGCAGGCGCTAGACTTACTTGGTTTTGTAATAAATTAGTTGCTAAAGGTACAGATCAATATGGTGATGCTTATACATACACTCTAACATCTGCTGCTGTTGGCGGTACAACTATTACTCTTAACTGGATTAATACGTACTTTGATTCTGGAACAACTACTATCACTCGTGCGGGTGGTGCTAACTGGCCAGCAATTTTAGGAAATTAAAAAAAAATTATAATATATAATTTAAACCATCAGCTTTTGCTGATGGTTTTTTTTTACATTTGCATCATGCAAAATGAAAATCAAATATTCGGTATAAGAGCTATTATAGAAGCTATTCAAGCAGGTAAAGAAATAGACAAAGTTTTTATACAAAAAGACCTTCAAGGTAACTTGATGAGTGACTTACTTAAAGTATTAAAAAGAAATCAGATTAACTTTTCTTATGTTCCAGTAGAAAAACTAAACCGGTTTGATTCTAAAAATCATCAAGGAGCAGTTGCTAGCATAGCTCCTATTGCTTTTGTTACTATAGAAGACTTAGTAAACAAAACATTAGAAAGCAACAAAACACCTTTGTTTCTTGTGTTAGATCAAATATCTGATGCACGTAATTTTGGCGCAATTATTAGAACTGCAGAATGTTCTGGAGTTAATGGAATAATTATACCAAGAAACGGTTCTGCTCCTGTTAATGGAGATACTGTAAAAACAAGTGCTGGTGCAGTTTTTAACATTCCGATTTGTAAAGTAGATCATATAAAAGATGCTTTATTTTATTTGCATGGTTCTAACATAACAACTATTGCTGCTACAGAAAAAACAGAAAAAACCATTTACGATCTTTCGTTAAATAAACCTTTAGCAATTATTATGGGTAGCGAAGATAGAGGTGTAAATCCTTCTGTTTTAAAACTTGTAAATGAAAAAGCAAAATTACCAATGTATGGTACAATTGCCTCTTTAAATGTGTCTGTTGCTTGTGGTGCTTTTTTATATGAAGTAGTTAGACAAAGACTATAAATCATCCTTTTTTAGACCAACATAATCATATATTACATTAATAGACGTAGTAAAGTGATTGTTTATAATTTCTTCGGGTTTTTCTGTAGGGACAAAATTTCCATGTTCGTCAAAATGACTCATAAAAGGGTCTAAATCTGGATTAAAATCTGGGCTTTGCCAATCGTATCTAAATTCTTCTTTTAACAACTGAGGTGCTTTATAAATTACAGAAAGTACTACTCCAACTATAAATCCAGATAAGTGACCTTCCCAAGAAATGTTTTCTTTAACATCTGGAAAAACATACCAAATTAAACCGCCATAAACCATAACAATAGTTAAAGATAAGGCCACCAACCTACTGTCTTTAGTTTGTAACCCTTTAAATAGAATAAAACTTATAAGTGCATAAATTAAACCACTTGCACCTATATGGTAACTTTCTCTGCCAATTACCCAGGTTAATAAACCTGAAAACAACAAACTGTACAACAAAATTTTTAAAGATATTTCTCTATAAAAATATCGTAATGCTGCTATTAATAAAAATAATGGTATCGAATTATTGTATAAATGTTTTAAATCTCCATGCAAAAACGGACTTAAAATTACCCCTTTTAAACCGCTAATTGTTCTTGGAAACACTCCATATTTGGCAAAATTAGCATTTAATTTAAGTTCCAGCCAAAAAACTATCCATATAGCTAGTAAAAACACGATTGGCCATACTATTACAGATAATGAGAATTTAAAAGAGCTAGATTTCATATATTATATTTAACATAAAAATATAAACAAAAATACAACCAATTTTAATTTAATGAATAATTGTCAGAAATCTGTATTTTTACATCATGGAAACACCTTTAGCAGAAAGAATAAGACCCAAAAATCTATCAGAATATGTTAGTCAGAGTCATTTAATTGGCACAAATGGCTCATTAACCTATCAAATAGAGAAAGGAATTATACCCAGCTTAATACTTTGGGGTCCTCCAGGAACCGGAAAAACAACTTTGGCACAAATAATGGCTCAAGAAAGTAAAAGTCCATTTTTTACATTAAGTGCTATTAATTCTGGCGTTAAAGACATTAGAGAAGTTATAGATAAGGCCAAGAGCAGTGGCGGATTATTTACAAGTAAAAACCCAATTTTATTTATAGATGAGATTCATAGATTTAGTAAATCTCAACAAGATTCTTTATTAGCAGCTGTAGAAAAAGGCTGGATAACATTAATTGGTGCAACAACCGAAAATCCTAGTTTTGAAGTAATTCCTGCATTGTTGTCAAGATGTCAGGTTTATATTTTAAATGCATTTACCAAAACTGATTTAGAACAACTTTTAGAAAGAGCAATTACACAAGACGAAATTTTAAAAACAAAAAAAATAGAATTAATTGAAACCGAAGCTCTATTTAGACTATCTGGCGGCGATGGACGGAAGCTATTAAATATTCTCGAAAACGTTATAAATGCAACTGGAGAAAGCGAGATTTCTATAACAAATGAACTCGTTTTTAAAATAGTTCAAAAAAATACTGTTCTTTATGATAAAAATGGCGAACAACATTATGATATAGTTTCTGCATTTATAAAATCTATTCGAGGTAGCGATCCAAATGGAGCTGTATATTGGTTAGCAAGAATGATTGAAGGAGGTGAAGATGTAAAATTTATTGCCAGACGATTATTAATTCTTGCAAGTGAAGATATTGGCAACGCAAATCCAACTGCTTTAATTTTAGCAAACAATACTTTTCAGGCAGTAACTACTATTGGATATCCAGAAAGTAGAATATTATTGAGTCAATGTGCTATTTATTTAGCAACATCTCCAAAAAGCAACTCAAGTTATTTAGCAATTGGCAAAGCTCAACAAATTGTAAAACAAACAGGAGATTTGCCTATACCTTTACATTTAAGAAATGCTCCAACTAAATTAATGAAAGAATTAGGTTATGGCGAAGATTATAAATATTCGCACGACTTTAATAACAACTTTGTAGACCAAGAGTTTTTGCCTAACGAAATTTCTGAAACGAAGTTTTATGAACCTGGAGAAAATTCTAGAGAAAATAGCACTAGAGAATTTTTAAAAAATAGATGGAAAGACAAATATGATTATTAGAAATTAACATTAATTAATTCAGAATACACTTTTCCGTTTAATTTATATTCAAAAAACCAATTGATGTCTTTTTTAAATACAACTCCAACTTTATCGTTTTTATTAGCAATAAAAACAAATTCTTTAGAAGTACTAAATAAATTATAAACTACGTTTTCTAATTTGTCTTTTAAATCAAATCCAACAACTGTTTTTACCGCTAATAACGTATTTAATTCTATAATTTTAGGCTCTTTAACTGCCTTTTCTTGGTCGGTTATTTTGTGTTTTATATCTAGAATAACTTCTTTTTTACTGCTTAAAAAATTAAACTCATTTATTTTAACAGATACAAAAGCTTCTTTTAAAGCTTCGGTATAAGCCGTTTTAAAGTCTTTGATTTTGCTTTTTCCTTCTTGACTTTCAAATACTATTTTATTTTGACAATCTTTAAAAATTATTTTAAGTTTTGTCCATGTAAAACTACTAACCTTTTCAACATTAATACTTAACAAACAGTTTGAATTAGTTATTTCTGTTGGAATTATTTCATTTTCGTAAAACACTTTAAATTCTAAATCAACTAGCTTTTCTTTTGTAAAAGTTATTAATCTAAATTGATTTTGAACATCCATAAAGTCATATTTTAAGGGTATTAAAACATATTTTACATTATTGTTTTGTTGAGAATATCCTACCTTAAAAAATAGAAAACAAATTAAAATTATTAGTTTTTTCATAACTCTATAAATACTTTTTTAACTCTAAAAGAGTATTAACTTGACAAATACCTTCTGGTGTAACACTATTAAATTCGTTAAAATAAATTGCATCTACACCAAAATTTAAAGCTCCATCTATATCGGCTTCAAGGCTATCTCCTATCATTACACTTTGATGTTTATGAGCGTTTGCTTTTTGCAAAGCATAATGAAATATTATTGGATTAGGTTTTTTAACTCCTGCGTTTTCTGAGTTTGTAATGGTTTGAAAGTAGTGTTCTATTTTAGAATTTTTTAATTTGCCGTCTTGAACAGATTGAAAACCATTGGTAATTATATGCAACGAATAATTAGGCTTTAAATACTCTAAAATTTCTAAAGCTCCGTCGAACAAATTATTAAATTGAGGCAAATAAACTATGTATTCGTTAGACAACAAATCTATTAGTTCTTTGTTTGAGTCTTTTTCTAATAAATCAAAAACATCTTTAAGTCTGTTGTGTCTTAAATCTATTTGAGATATTTTTTCGTCTCTATATAGTTTCCAATATTTTAAATTAATTGGTATATAATGTTCTAAAAAGGCATCTAAATTAATATCTAGATTGTGTTTTGTAAAAATAGTTTCGAATGCTAAAGCAGAATTTTTTTCAAAATCCCATAAAGTATGGTCTAAATCAAAGAATATGTGAGACTTATTTTTAAGTTTCATAAATACTATACATTAAAATTAAGTAGAATATTATCTTGCTCCTTTTACTATAACTGCATTATCAATATGATAAATCCAATCGTTTACATCAGAATCGTTGTATCTAAAGTTTCCCTCTAAAGTAACGTATTGGTCGGTTTTTAATTTTGGTGTTGCACCTTTAAATTTAATTCCTATAATAGTTTCTGGACCAGCTTGTCCACAAAAAAAGCATGATGCAAACACATTTTTACTTAATGCATAAGAAACATTGTCTATCGGGATAATAAAACCACTCATTACAATTTTAGTTTTATTTTTTTCTTTTAAAGTAGAATTAACAATTGGAAACATAACTCCGTCTGGATAATCATTGCTTGGTTTTTTAACAAATTTTATAACCCCAAGTACCTTCCAACTTAGCGTATCAAGAGAGCCTTGTACAAATACATCGTCATTTATAGAAAAAGATGGCACAAAACTAGCTGTTTGAATTAAGTTTTGTTTAGGCAAATCCTCTTCTAAATTATTTGATGGTTTTATATTAGAATCTAATAAAATAAGTATTCCGAAAAGTAATAAAAATGATAAATAAATTTTACGCATTTGCTAATGTTTTAGATATGTTTAATTGATATGCTTTAATTGCAGGTATAATTGCAGCTATTATCCCTACAAATATAGTAACTAAGAATAAAATTCCTTCTTTTTGCCATAAAATTGTTAACGGGTCAAATGCCATTTTATATTGTTCTGTTGTAGAGTTAGAAATGTAATACAAAGCTAATCTTCCAACAATAATGCCAAAAATATAGCCTACAACACTTAACAACATACTTTCTAAAAGCACTAAATTTAATAACTGAAATCTTGATGCTCCAGTAACTCTTAATAATGCAAACTCATATTTACGCTCTTTTAATCTATTATAAAGTGCTATGAAAATACTTATTCCAGAAATAAGCATGATTCCGTATGCCAAATATTGTAAGGCATTTAACCCAATGCCAAATAACGAAAAAAGTCTGTTTATTTCTATTCCGGGTAACGCCGCTTGCATTTTTGTGTTTTGTGCAATCATTCTTGGCCAAGAAAAAATGCCCATTTTGTTTTTAAATTTAATTAAAACAGCTGTTATTTCTTTTTCTGATTCTAAATGAATATGTTCATCGGCTTGACCTTCTTGTTCTGATACTTTTTCCTCGTGGTCGTGTTCATCTCCATCTATATGAATATGTCCTTCTTTACCATGCTGCGGGTTTTGGTCTTCGTTTTCTGCCTCAGAATCTGGATGATGATTATGATTTGAATGCATTTGCCAAACGCTTTCTAAATTATTTAAAATAAGATTATCTATAACTTTACCCGTATAATTGGCAATTCCGACAACTTTATATTTAAATTCTTTGTGCGTTTCTCCTTCTTTTGCGTCTCCATGAGTTCCGTAAAAGGCATCTCCTAATTTTAAATTTAATTTTTGTGCAACTGTATAACCAATTACAACTTCGAAATTATTTTTAAAGTTTTTGCCTTCTAAAATAGTTGCTTCGTATTTATTTAAATAATCTTGTGTTGTACCTACAATTTTAAATCCAAGATAATTATCTCCAAATGATAGCGGTATAGCAGTTTCTACAAACGGATGATTCATCCAAACTTTTGCTTCGTTGTAACTTATATTTCCTGTTGGAGCATCTACTTGATAAACAGATGATAATATTAATTGCAACGGGCTGCCTTGAGCTCCAAGAACCAAATCTACTCCGTTTATATTGCTAGAAAATTGTTTTTCGAATTGATCTTGAATTAATATCAATAAAGATATAATTGCAACACTAGAAGTTAACAAAACTAAACTTAAAGCTGTATTTAGTGGTTTAAACCAAATGTTTTTCCATGCTAATTTACTTATCATCTAATTTAAATTTATTTGATTAGAGAATTTTTCTTTAAGCCTTTGATCGTGCGTTACAATTATTAAAGCAGCGTCGTGCTTTTTAGACACATTAGACAACAACTCTGATACTATTGCGGTGTTAGTATCGTCTAAACTCGATGTTGGTTCGTCTGCTAATAAAAGTTTTGGTTCGTTTATTAATGCTCTTGCTATTGAAACTCTTTGTTGCTGACCAACGCTTAATTGAGAAGGTAATTTAGTTAAATACTCTTCTAAACCAAGCTCTGTTAACAATGTTATTGCCTTAATTGTTGCTTTTTTTCCAGTTACAATCCAAGATGCAATTACAACATTTTCTAACACCGAAAGTGATTGTACAAAATAAGATTGCTGTAAAATTATTCCAATATTTCTACCTCTAAAAACGTCTAAACTCTTATTAGACAACTTAGCAATATTTGTGTTGTTAATTGTTATTTCTCCATTGTCAGGTTTTATTAAACCGCCTAAAAGATGTAATAATGTTGTTTTACCTTTGCCCGAGTTTCCTGTAATTAATAAGGCTTCGCCCATTTTACAATTAATATCTGGAAATAAAAAAGTGGTTTTTTTATCGTAAGAAAAAAATAATTTTTTTGTAGAAATCATACACTTTAAAGCTCTAAATAATTGGTTGCAATATAACAAATCGATTCTTAGAAATATCTTAATGTTTTCTAAAATATTTACAAGATTCCTTCATCTGCAAAACTAAAATATTCTTTAGCAATTATAATTAAATGATCCAGAACATTAATATCTAAACTCTTACCGGCTTCTTTAATTTTTTTAGTAATTTGTTTGTCGGCATCGCTTGCTATTAAAGTTCCAGACGGATGATTATGTACCAAAATTATACTTGTTGCATTTTGTTCTATTGCTATTTTAAACAGCAATCTAATATCTACAACCGTTCCTGTTATTCCGCCTTTTGATAATTGGTACTTATACAAAACCTTGTTAGAATTATTTAAATAGATAATCCAAAATTCTTCGTGAGGTAACTCTCCAATAATAGGTTGCATTATTTCGAAAATAGCTTTACTAGAAGTTATCTTTTTTAAATCTAGCTCATGTTCTTCTCTTCTTCTAATGCCTAACTCTAAAGCTGCTATAATAGTTATTGCTTTAGCTTCTCCAATTCCGTTAAACTTAGTTAATTGACTTATAGATAGTTTGCTCAGGACATTTAAATTATTATCTACACTTGCTAAAATTCGCCTACATAATTCTACAGCAGATTCTAATTTAGAGCCAGAACTTATCAAAATTGCAAGTAGCTCAGAATCGCTTAAAACAGATTTTCCTTTAAGGGCAAGTTTTTCTCTAGGTTTATCATTTTCGTTCCAATTCTTTATCGAAATTCTCTCTACTTCTTTCATAATTAGGCATATAAAACAATTAGAAATATTTTTTATTTCAAATCTGTAACAATATTACTATATTTATGTCTTATAACAACTATCAATTAATATCTATAAAATGAAAAAACTAGGAAATTTATTAAAAATTGTGGCTTTTACAGTAATCTCTTTTAATGTAAATGCTCAAACTGCAGATGATATCATAAAAACATATCATGAAAATATTGGTGGAGTTGAAAAACTTAAAACATTAACTGGTGTTAAAATGGAAATGTCTGTAAATTACCAAGGTATGGAAATTCCAGTAGAAATGGTTCAGTTAAAAGGAGGTAAAATGTACGTGAAAATTAATTTTCAAGGTCAAGAAATTACACAATTTGCTTTTGATGGAGATGTATCATGGTCTACTAATTTTATGACTATGAAAGCAGAAAAGTCTGATGCAGAAACCAATGCTAATTTTAAAGAAGAAGCTAAAGATTTTCCAGATCCTTTTTACGAATATAAAGCTAAAGGTTATAAAGCAGAATATTTAGGTAAAGAAACAAAAGAAGGTACAGAATGTTTTAAAGTAAAACTTACAAAAACACCTACTATGGTAGACGGTGTTAAAACAGAAAATGTAGTTTTTTATTATTTTGAAACAGGAAATTACGTGCCTATTTTAACAGAAACAGAAATTAAAACTGGTCCAACTAAAGGTCAGATTTCTTCTACTACAATGAGTGATTATCAAGAAGTAGACGGTATGTTTTTTCCGTTTTCTATGAACCAAGGCGGACAACCAATGACTATTAAAAAAATAACTCTAAACCCTACTGTAGACACTAATATGTTTGCATTTAAAGAATAAAATAAAACCTAAAAAACCTCATCTAGCCAATGAGGTTTTTTTATTACCTAAAAACTCAACATGAAAAATAACATGAAAATAATTCTTGGACTTTGCTGTTTGCCTTTTTTACAAGCAAATGCACAAGAAGAAATAGTATTAAAAGGAAAAGAATTATTTGGCGACTTAAAAGCAAGACATATTGGTCCTGCAATTATGAGTGGTCGTATATCTGACATAGAAAATCATCCAACAAACAATAAGATACTTTATATAGGAACTGCTGGAGGTGGAGTTTGGAAAAGTTCTGATGGTGGAGCTTCTTTTAGTTCTATTTTTGATAAGCATATTCAATCTATTGGCTGTGTAGCTTTAGACCCAAACAATCCAGACAATGTAATCTGGGTTGGCTCTGGAGAACCTTGGACAAGAAATAGTGTTTCTGTTGGAGATGGCATTTATAAATCTGTAGATGGTGGAGTAAACTTTACCAACATGGGATTGCCAAAATCTGATAGAATATCATCTATAGTTGTAGATCCTAAAAACAGTAATACCGTTTGGGTTGGTGTATTAGGTTCGCTTTGGGGAGATAGTAACGAAAGAGGAATATATAAAACTACAGATGGTGGTGTAACTTGGAATAAAGAATTTTACATAGACAACAAAACGGGTTGTTCTGATATTGTTATAGACACAACAAATTCAGACATAATGTATGCAAGTTTTTGGGAATTTAGAAGAACTGCATGGTCTTTTAATTCTGGCGGAAACAATTCTGCCTTGTATAAATCTTTAGATAGAGGAAAAACATGGAATAAAATTCATAACGGTTTCCCTAACGGAATGTTAGGTAGATTTGCATTTGCAATTGCTCCATCTAATACTAATATTTTGTATGCTGTTTTAGAAACAGAAAAAGACAAAGAAAAAGGATTATACAAATCTGAAGATGCTGGTAAATCATGGAAACACCTAAATAACGACTTTGAAATAGTTGTTAGACCCTTTTACTTTTCTAGAATAACAATAGACCCAAAAAACCCAGATATTGTTTATAAAGCAGGCTTAAGAGGTTCTATTTCTAGAGATGGCGGAAAAACATTTAAAAGTTTAGGTAATATGCATGCCGATATTCATGATATTACGATAGATAACATAGATAGTAATAGAATTTATGTTGCAACAGATGGTGGTTTATATCGTAGTTGGGATGCTGGTAGTACCTTAGATATTGTTAAAAATTTACCCCTATCTCAATTTTATCATTTAAGTGTAGATAACGAAGAACCTTATAATATTTATGGTGGTTTGCAAGATAATGGTTCATGGTACGGACCAAGCAAAAGCGATGGTGGTATTGAAGCTAGAGATTGGCACAGTGTAGGTTATGGCGATGGCTTTAGAGTTTTAAGACATCCCTCTAAAAGAATTATTTATTCGGAAATGCAAGGAGCCGAGAATATTTGGAGGTATAATCTAGACACAAAAGAATTAAAAACGATACAACCTTTACCAATTAAAGGAGATTCTAAACTTAGATTTAACTGGAATGCTCCAATAGTAACAGGATTACACAACCCTGATAGAATTTATGCAGGAAGTCAGTTTATTCATGTTTCTGACGACATGGGACAAACCTGGAAAAAGATTTCTGGAGATTTAACTACCAACGATAAATTAAAAACAGATCAAACTAATTCTGGTGGTTTATCTAAAGATAATTCTGGTGCAGAAAATCACTGTACTCTTTTTACAATTGCAGAATCTCCAATAGATAAAAATGTAATTTGGGCTGGAACAGATGATGGAAACGTGCAAATTACAAAAGATGGTGGAAAAACATGGACAAACGTAATTGCTAATATTACTAGTTTGCCAAAAAACACATGGTGCTACCATATAGAAGCAAGTGTTTTTAATGCTGGTACTGCTTATGCCGTTTTTGATGGTCATACAAAAAATGATTACGCTACCTATGTATATAAAACAACCAATTTTGGAGCTTCTTGGAGTTCTATTTCAACAACAGAAATAGATGGTTTTGCTAGAAACATTCAAGAAGATTATAAAAACCCAAACTTGTTGTTTCTAGGAACCGAAAAAGGATTATACATTACAATAAATGGTGGTAAAAATTGGTCTAAGTTTGAAAATAATATGCCAAGTGTTGCTATACATTATATAGATTTACATAAAAAAACGAACGATTTAGTAATGGCAACTCATGGTCGCGGTATAATTATTCTTGATGATATTAGTGTATTAAGACAAATTAACAATGAAACGCTAAATAAAGATGTTCATTTTTTCGATTTAAAAACTTTTGCAATAGAAGAAGATTCTAATTTTGGAGGAACCGCTTCTGAGCTTGAATTTGTTGGACAAAATCCAACTAGTATTGTTCAACTTGCATATTACCTTAAAAAAAGACACACTTTTGGTAAAATGGAACTTGAAATTCAAGATTTTAACGGAAACAAAATTGTTACATTACCAACTGGAAACCAAAAAGGGATAAATTTTGTTTCATGGGGTTTTAATACTAAAATTCCAAAATCAGCAACAGGAAAAACATTTACTCAAGGTGGTTTTGTTGCTCCAAGAGCTACAGAAGGAACCTATAAAGCAATTTTAACAAAAGGAAAAGATGTATATGTTAAGGAGTTTAAATTAATAAACGACCCTAAAAGTATCATTTCTAACGATGAAAGAAAAGTTCAACAAGCAACTACAAAAATGCTTTTTGATAAAGTTCAAGAGTTAGCTTATATGGTTTATGAAATTGATGAGCTACTTACTTTTAACACATCGTTGATAGAAAAAAACACTAAATACGCTAAAAAAGGTAATAAAGCATATCAAGAATTAAACGCCCTAAAAGCCTCTTTAGTTGTTACAACTGGAGATAATTATGTTGGAACTGCCGAACCAGAATTAAGAGAAAAACTAAGTGCAATTTATGCATCTGTTGCAACTCAGTTTGATGCTCCGTCTCCATCTCAAAAAGCTAACATAGAAAACGTAATGGATTTATTTAATAAAGGATTAATTAGATTTAATGACTCTATTAATAACTCTAAAAAGACCATTTTAGAAGAAGGTTCTAATCAAAATACAAATTTTAAATTGCTAACTTTTAATGAATATATAGCAAAATAATTATTGAATTAAAATTTAAAAATAATCTTTTTTATGGTAAACGGAATTTAAACTGGTTCGTTTATTAAAAATGAAGATGTTTGGTACAACAACATATATAATCTAAATTTTAGGATTTTTACAATTCTTATAAAAGATACTATTTATGCTTTTACAATGTTACTTGCCATTTTATTAGGCATGAAGCTTTGTAAACATAAACAACTTAATCGTTTATAAGTTGTTTTACATCATCAAAATTTAAGCCTCCATAATTACCAGAACTCATTAATAACAACGAAGAATTATTAAAATCTAAATTAAACAAATACTCTTTAAACTCTGCTGGATTGGTATAAATAATTAAATCGTTTTTATTAAATGCATTTGCAATTTGCGTATATGAAACTTCTTCTAATTGTTTTATTTTAACTGCATCTGACGAGTAAAAAACCACAGCAACATCTGCAGGGTCTAATGTTCCTTGGTATTCTTTTAAAAAATTGGCATTTAAACTACTATAGGTATGTAATTCTAAACATGCAATTAATTTTCTGTCAGGAAACTGATTCTTAACTGCTTGTGTTGTTGCTTTAACCTTACTTGGCGAATGTGCAAAATCTTTAAATGCAATTTTAGAACTACTTTCTGCAATTTTTTCTAGTCTTTTAGATGCTCCTTTAAAGGTAGAAATAGCTTCGTAGAAATCATCTTGGTCAACTCCCATTGCTTGGCAAACCCATTTTGCCCCAGACAAATTACTTAAATTATGAGCTCCAAAAACTTCAATTGGCATATTCCCTTCTGGAGTTTTTAAAAGTGTTACTCCGTTTTCTACAGTATAAGCAGCTGTAACATAAGGTATTTTTCTTATTAGATTTTGAGATTCTTCAGCTACTTTTTTAACCACTTCGTCTTCTTGGTTATAAATTAACATGCCCCCTTTTGTAATTAAATTGGCAAAAATTTCGAATTGTTCTACATAATTATCAAAAGTTGGAAACACATTTATATGATCCCAAGCAATACCAGAAAGTAAAGCTATATTTGGTTGATATAAATGAAATTTTGGTCTTCTATCTGTTGGAGATGATAAATACTCATCGCCTTCTAGCACAATAAAATCGTTTTGTTTGGTTAAATGCACCATGGTCTCGAAACCTTCTAATTGAGCTCCAACCATATAATCTACATCTTTATTATGATAATGCATTACATGCAAAATCATAGAAGTTATTGTAGTTTTACCATGAGAACCTCCAATTACTACTCGTGTTTTGTTTTTAGATTGCTCATATAAAAACTCGGGATAAGAATATATTTTTAAGCCTAATTCTTGTGCTTTTAATAATTCTGGATTATCTATCTTAGCATGCATTCCTAGAATTATAGCTTCTATATCTCCTGTTATTTTTTCTGGAAACCAACCAAATTCAATAGGTAATAACCCTTTATTTTGCAACCTTGATTTAGAAGGTTCAAAAATTGTATCGTCGCTTCCTGTTACTTTGTATCCTTTGTTGTGTAATGCTAATGCTAAATTGTGCATTGCTGCTCCTCCTATTGCTATAAAATGTGTTCTCATTGTTTGTTTAAAATGTAAATGTACTACTCTTTACTTTTTGATTGGTATTCTTTTTTTAATTGATTTGCTTTAGCACCATTTTCCTTCCACAATTTCTATTATTCTTAAAGTGTCGATTCAATTTTTAAAATAAGGTTATCAAACTTGATGTTAATTTCTAAGTTGAAAATAATTTCTTTGTCTTGTAAAAATCTTGCACTGTTTAGCTGGAATTGCTACAAAAAAAACTGCCTCAAAAATTGAAGCAGTTTAATTTGTTTAGATTTTGTTTGTACTATTTAACAATAGTTAACTCGTCTATAATGTGTTTTGCTCCTGCATATTTTTCTATTATAAATAAAACAAACCGAATATCTACGTTGATTGTTCTTTGTAATTTATTATCGAAAATAACGTCTCCAGCCATTGCTTCTATGTTACCATCAAAAGCTAGACCTATAAGTTCTCCTTTACCGTTTAATACTGGCGAACCTGAGTTACCGCCTGTAATATCGTTGTCTGATAAAAAGTTTACTGGCATGAAACCATTTTTATCTGCATATTCGCCATAGTCTTTCTTGTTATATAAGTCGATTAATGGTTGAGATAAATCGAATTCTTCGTCTCCAGCTTTGTGCTTTTTAACCATACCTTCTAATGTTGTATAGTTGTTTATTTTTGCATCGTTTCTTTTATCTGCTGGTAATGCACTTACTTTACCATAAGATAAACGCAAAGTTGAATTTGCATCTGGATATATAACTTGACTTAATTTAGATTCTCTTAAACCATCTACTAATAATCTAAAAGATTTAGAGTAATCGTCTTGTGCTTTTGTTAACTCGTCTGATTTTGCGTTGTAATGTGTTAACATGTCGTTAGACAAAATATATAATGGGTCATTTTTAACTAAACTTTCGCTTGGAACTTCTAAAAACGCATTCATTTTTTCTTTTGATCCAAAAATACTAAGCTCAAATACTGCATTTACATATGTTGTAAAGTCTGTGTTATTTTTAGCCATTTCTGCAATAGATGGTGCTAAATTTTTACCTCCTTTTGATGCATATAATCCTAATTGACCTGCTAAAATATCTTTTTCTGCTGGAATGTAAACTTGATTAAAAAATTCGTTAATCATTTCTTGTAACCCTGTTTTTGCTTGAACTCTTTTAGAAGCATCTGCTTTTGCATATCCTTCTAATTGACGACCTAAACTTCTAGAAATTGTAGCATAACCACTTGTTCTAAACAAAGTCATTAAATAATTATCGTGACTAGATTTTTCGTTAGTTAACTTGTAATAATTATTTATTGTAGAAACTACGTTGCCGTATTTTTCTTTGTTTTGTTTTTTATTTGCCCATTTGTTAAACTTATCTTCGTTTTTACGTTTTAACTCTGCTGTTTTAAATTTAGACAATGCATCTATCATCCCTTGACGATTTTTCCAGTAGTTTGCAACACCTGCATATTTTGAGGCATACATTAATCTAACTTTTGCATCTTTATCCATATGGACTTTCATTTTGTCCATTCCCATTTTAGAACCTTCTACCCAAGCTGGATAAGCATACTTAACATTTTGCTCTATTCCGTCTGCTGGCATCCAACGGTTTGTTCTGCCTGGATATCCTAAAATCATTGCAAAGTCGTTTTCTTGAACACCTTTTAAGCTAATTGGTAAATGGTGTTTTGGTTTTAATGGAACGTTGTTTTCTGAATACTCTGCAGGATTACCTTCGTTATCTGCATATACTCTAAATATAGAAAAATCTCCTGTATGACGAGGCCATTCCCAGTTATCTGTATCTCCTCCAAATTTACCTATACTTTCTGTTGGAGTTCCAACTAAACGTACATCTTTATAATCTTGGTATACAAAATAGTAATACTCGTTACCTTGAAAAAACGGACGAACAGAAACTGTATATTTTCCGCCACCATCGTTTTCTTTTTGAATTTTAGCAGTTTCTTGGTTTATTGCTGCTTCACGTTCTGCTTCTGTCATTTTATCGTTAATAACACTTAGCATACGTTTAGAAACATCATCCATTCTTAGAAAGAAACGTACGTATAGACTTTTTGGTTTTAACTCAGCTTTGCGGTTTTGAGCCCAAAAACCATTTTTTAAATAGTTGTTTTCTGGTGTAGATAATTCTGCAATTGCATCATAACCACAATGGTGATTTGTTAATACTAATCCTCCTTTTGAAATCATTTCTGCGGTACAACCACCATTAAATTGCACAATAGCATCTTTTAAACTGCTGTTGTTAATGCTGTAAATTTCTTCTGCAGTTAATTGTAATCCCATTTTTTGCATATCTCTTTGGTTTAATCTTTGGATATGCATTAAAAACCACATTCCTTCGTTTGCCATTAAATTAGCCGGAAGTAATGTTATTATAGCTATAAAGCCTAAAATAATTTTTTTCATTTTGTGAAAGTTAATTGTTTAAAATAAAGCAATGCGAATATAATATATTTAAGTATTTTTTTAGTATAATTCAATTGTTTTTTAACTTTATTTTTAGATTTAGACATAAAAAAAGCACTCTTTAGAGTGCTTCTGTTATTTTATGATATTTAACTATGCTTCTTGATTAAGCATTGTCCAGAGTTTATCTTTTAATTCTACTAAACCTTGTTGAGCAACAGAAGATATAAACATGTAATTTATACCTAAACCTTCGTTGTCTAATTGATGCTTTAATTCTTCTTTAAGCTCATCGTCTAACATATCGCATTTAGAAACGACCAAAAGTCTTTCTTTATCTAACATTTCTAAATTATATCTACGTAATTCATCTAGTAAGATTTCGTATTCTTTCTTTATATCTTTTGAGTCTGCAGGAACTAAAAACAACAATAACGAATTTCGTTCTATATGTCTTAAAAAGTAATGTCCTAGTCCTTTTCCTTCTGCAGCACCTTCTATAATTCCTGGAATATCTGCCATTACAAAAGATTGAAAATCTCTGTAAGCAACAATTCCTAAATTGGGTTTTAATGTTGTAAAAGGATAATCTGCAATTTTTGGTTTTGCAGAAGTTAACACAGATAATAATGTAGATTTTCCAGCATTTGGAAACCCAACCAAACCAACATCTGCTAAAACTTTTAATTCTAATGTAACATCTATAATATTTGCAGGCATTCCTGGCTGAGAATATCTTGGAGTTTGGTTTGTAGAGCTTCTAAAATGCCAGTTACCTAATCCGCCTTTACCGCCTTGAGCAAGAATTCTTTCTTCGTCGTGTTCTGTGATTTCAAACAAAATTTCGTTTGTTTCTTGATCACGAACAACTGTTCCTAATGGAACATCCATGTATTTATCATCTCCATCATGGCCTGTACTTCTAGAACCTCCACCATCTCCGCCATGTCCTGCTCTAATGTGTTTAATAAATTTAAGATGAAAAAGTGTCCATAAACTTTTATTTCCTCTTAGGTAAACATGTCCGCCTCTACCTCCATCTCCACCATCTGGACCTCCTTTTTCAATAAATTTTTCTCTATGTAAATGCGTAGAACCTTTACCTCCTTTGCCAGAAGCTATATATATCTTTACGTAATCTACAAAATTTCCTTCTGTCATCTTTTCTAATTTACTGCCTTTATGCAGTTATTATTTTATAGTTTACTATAATTTTTCTATTATACTGCTAATTCTAACTGTAACCTCATCTATAGAGCCAATACCATCTACATTATAAAATTTATTTTGTTTTTTATAATACTCCATTAATGGAGCTGTTTTTTGGTTGTATTCTTGGTAACGATTTCTAATTTTTTCTTCGTCTTGATCGTCTGCTCTTCCAGATGTTTTGCCTCTTTCTAGTAATCTATGCACTAAAATATCGTCGTCTGCTTCTAATGCAATAGTAGCCGAAACTTTCCATGCTTTAGATTCTAAAAAAACATCTAATGCTTGTGCTTGTACAATTGTTCTTGGAAACCCGTCGAATAAAAACCCTTTCGAGTCTAGGTTTTTTTCAACAGAATCTTGAAGCATTTTAATTGTAATGTCGTCTGGCACTAATTCTCCATTATCCATAAAGACTTGAGCCATTTTGCCTAATTCTGTTTGATTTTTTAAATTAAATCTAAAAATATCTCCTGTAGATAAATGTGTAAGGTTGTATTTTTCTTTTAAAAACTCAGCTTGTGTGCCTTTTCCTGCACCTGGTTTTCCAAATAAAACGATATTAGTCATTGTGTTGTTTAAATTTGTATTTGCTAATTGATATATGTCTTTTAAATTTCTTCCTAATTCATTGTAATCTAACCCAAAGCCAACTATAAATTTGTCTGGAATTCTTATTCCAACATAGTCTAATTTAATTGTTTTTTTATATGCGTCTGGCTTTAAAAACAAAGTTGCAATTTTAAAATGAGCTACTTTTAGTTCTTTAAAAATATTTTTTAGTTCTTCTATTGTGTTTCCAGTATCTACAATGTCTTCTACAATAATTACTGTTCTACCTTCTAGATTTTGATTTAACCCTATTAACTGCTTTACATTATTTGTAGACGACATTCCGTCATAAGATGCCATTTTAACAAAACTAATTTCGCAAGGTTTGTTGTAATGCTTCATTAAATCAGACATAACCATAAAAGAGCCATTTAAAACTCCAATAAAAACAGGTATATCATCAAAAAAATCATCTTCTATTTGTTTTGCCATATTTGCTATAGCAAAATCTATTTCTTTTGCAGAAATAAACTTTTCGAAATGTTTATCATGAAGCTGTATCACACTTTATTAACTTTAAAAATAAGGTGCAAAGATAACAATAAGTGTTTAAATAGCAGCGATTAGATGTTAATTTTATTTGTGATTTTGATGCTATTATCTAAAAATAAAATTATAGAAGTCTGTTTAAACTGACTTATTCAAAACAAAAAAGCCGCTTATAAAGCATCTGTAAAAGATATTTTTAAAAAATTAAAGTAAATTTTATCTATCCTAAATCTTACTTATCTTTGTGCAAACAACAACACAATGAATTATTTTTCTTCTGATTTTAAATTAGGAATTCTTGGTGGTGGGCAATTGGGCAAAATGTTATTGGCCGAAACCCGCAAATACGATATACAAACTCTAGTTTTAGACCCAAGTAACGATGCTCCTGCAAGTATTGGATGTAATGTTTTTTACCAAGGCAGTTTAATGGATTTTGACACGGTTTATCAATTTGGCAAAATGGTTAATTTACTAACAATAGAAATTGAGAATGTAAATCTAGATGCATTACAAAAACTTGAAGAAGAAGGTTTAGCTGTTTATCCATCACCAACCACTTTAAGACTTATTCAAAACAAAGGAAAACAAAAAGATTTTTATGCAAAAAACAATATTCCAACAGCTCCATATTTGCGTTTTGTTGGTTTAAATGATTTACAAGAATCTTTAGAAAAAGACGAATTAGAATTTCCTTTTGTATGGAAATGTGCCCAATTTGGTTACGACGGAAATGGTGTAAAAATTGTTCGTTCTATTTTAGATTTAATAAACTTACCAGACGTAGAATGTATTGCAGAAGAAATGATTTCGTTTAAAAACGAATTAGCAGTAATTGTTGCAAGAAATGTTTCTGGAGAAGTAAAAACATATCCCGTTGTAGAAATGGAATTTCATCCAGAAGCCAACCAAGTAGAATATGTAATTTGTCCTGCTAGAATAGATGAAGCTGTCGCCAAAAAAGCAACTGAAATTGCCTTGAAAGTTTCTGAGAAATTCAATCATGTTGGATTACTTGCCGTAGAAATGTTTCAAACCAATGATGATGAAATTCTAGTAAACGAAGTCGCACCAAGACCACACAATTCGGGACATTATTCTATCGAAGCGAGTTATACTTCTCAGTTTGAAAATCATTTACGTGCCATTTTGAATTTGCCTTTGGGAAATACAGCTAGCAAAGTTGCCGGGATTATGGTAAATTTGGTTGGCGAAGAAGGTTTTTCTGGAAATGTAGTCTATGAAAATATCGGAAAAATATTGTCCTGGGATGGCGTAACGCCTCACATTTACGGTAAGAAACAAACACGTCCTTTCCGGAAAATGGGACACGTAACGATTGTTAATGAAGATATGGTGGAAGCGAGAAAAATTGCGGAAGTTGTAAAGAATAGTATTAGAGTTATTTCAATTTGAAAATGAAATAATTTGAAAAAAAAAAAATAAATATAAAATGAGCAAAGTAGCCGTAATAATGGGAAGCATATCCAATATGCCCATAATGCAGGAAGTCGTTGATATTCTCAAAGGTTATGATGTAGAAATAGAAGTCATACCGCAATAAAATTAGCACATAAAATAATATCATTTTTCAGATTAGTATATACAAATAATATATACCTTTGCGACATATAATTATCAATTATGAAAACTATCTCATTAAAAATAGATGATTCCACTTTTGGAGAAACAGAAAAAATACTTGTTTCCATAAAGAAACCTCGCAACAGATACATCAACGAGGCAATAGAATATTATAATAAAATGCAAATCAGAACAATTTTAGAAAAAAAACTAAAATTTGAGTCCTTGTTAGTTAGAGAAAATTCTATGTCTGTTTTATCCGAATTTGAAAAAATAGATTATGTTGATTAATCAATTTGAAATTTGGCTAGCCGATTTGAATCCAAATATTGGTACAGAAGCAGGAAAAACAAGACCAGTTTTAGTGATACAAACTAATCTTCTGAATCAAATCGAGCATCCTTCAACAATAATTTGCCCAATAACAACTAAACTGAACAAACAATCAGATTTATTAAGAGTCAATTTGAAAAAAGGAACTTCAAATCTTAATCAAGAATGTGATATTATGATTGATCAAATTAGGGCGATAGACAATAAACGGTTTATTAAAAAAATCGGAAAATTACCCGATAACTTCCATAAATCGATAAAAGAAAACATCAAAATAATTTTGGATTTAGACTAAATTATACGGGGAAAACATGAAAGTAGCCGTAATAATGGGAAGCATATCCAATATGCCCATAATGCAGGAAGCCATCGAAATCCTAAGAGGTTTTGACATAGAAATAGAAGTCGATATAGTCTCTCTGCACATAAATTACTTAAAAAACACGGATAAAGGTTAAAAATAGAATTTGTATAAATCTGCCATTAAATTCAAAATTAATTAGTAAATTTGAATTCTTAAAACAAGAAATCATGGTAATTGAAAGAACCAAAAACGAAGTATTATTTCGCCTTCCAGCAACTATTGACACTGAAAGTTTACAAAAAATAATAAACTATTTAAAATATAAAGAAGCAATTAAAGAGAGTAAAGCAACAGAAGAAGAAGTGAATACCCTTGCTGACGAATCTAAAAAAAATTGGTGGAAAGAAAACAAAAATAGATTTATAAAATGAATTTAGTAATTGACACTAATATTGTTTTTAGTGCCTTACTAAATCCAAATTCAACAATTGGAGATTTACTACTTAATTATCAAGGTGAAATATCCTATTTCGCTCCCGAATTATTGATTACTGAAATCGATAGATACGCTACTAAAATTGAAATATTTTCAAAACTCAACAAAACTCAACTTAGTATCTGCAAAAATTTAATTCTTAATTCAATCCATTTTGTGTCCGAAGAGTTAATTTCTGAAGAAAATTGGCAATCAGCTTATAAACTAACAAAAACAATAGATGAAGATGATACGCCATTTGTTGCATTGGCATTAGAAATGAATTCAAAACTTTGGACTGGAGACAAAAAACTTTCAATTGGAATTTCATTAAAAAATCCAGATTTAATTTTTTCAACAGCAGAAATCACAGCCTTTCTAAATAATAATTTCATACAATAATATGAGCAAAGTAGCCGTAATAATGGGAAGCATATCCGATATGCCCATAATGCAAGAAGCAATAGACATTCTGAAAGGTTTCGACATAGAAACAGAAGTCGATATAGTTTCGGCACATAGAACGCCTGAAAAACTATTCGATTTTAGTCAAAATGCACACACTCGTGGCATTTCGGTAATTATTGCTGGAGCTGGCGGAGCTGCACATTTACCAGGAATGGTGGCGTCTATGAGTCCGTTACCTGTTATTGGCGTTCCTATAAAATCTAGTAATTCAATTGATGGTTGGGACAGTATTTTGTCCATTTTACAAATGCCTGGTGGTGTTCCTGTTGCAACTGTAGCTTTAAACGGAGCCAAGAATGCAGGAATTCTCGCTGCTCAAATCATCGGAACTTCTGACAAATGTGTTTTAGATAAAATTATTTTCTATAAAGAAAGTCTGAAACTAGCGGTAAATAAATCATCAGCCGAATTGAAAAAATGAAAATTAACATTTTCAAACCCTGTCAGAGTTTCAAACTCTGACAGGGTTAAATTATAAACAAAATGAAAATTCTAACTCAAAAATTCAATACTAAACACAATACGGCACCTTTTAGCAATATAACCCTAGAAGATTACAAGCCTGCCTTTTTAGAAAATATTACGCTAGCAAAAATTGAGATAGATGCAATAATAAACAACCCAGAAGCTCCTACTTTTAAAAATACTTTAGAAGCATTAGATTTTTCTGGCGAAGCATTAGACAGATTATCGTCTATATTTTTTAATTTAAACTCGGCAGAAACATCAGACGAAATGCAAAAAATTGCACAAGAAGTTTCTCCTCTGTTAACCGAATTTAGCAATGATATTACTTTAAACGAAGATTTGTTTTTAAGAATAAAAACTATTTACGCCCAAAAAAATACGCTAAACTTAACAACAGAACAAAGCACTTTATTAGATAAAAAATATAAAAGTTTTGCTAGAAATGGTGCTTTACTTAATAACAAACAAAAAGTTAACCTTCGCAAAATAGATACGCAATTAGCCAAGTTAAAATTAACTTTTGGCGAAAATATTTTGGCAGAAACCAACAACTATCAATTGCACATTACTAACGAAGCCAACTTAAGTGGCTTGCCAGAAGACACAATAGAAGTTGCAAAATCATTAGCCAAAAGCAAAGATTTAGAAGGTTGGATTTTTACATTAGATCATCCAAGCTATTTGCCGTTTGTAACCTATGCCAACAATCGTGAATTGCGAAAAGAAATTGCCATTGCAGCAGGAAAAAAAGGCTTTCAAAACAACGAATTCGACAATCAGAAAATCACGTTAAAGATTGCTAAACTGCGATTTGAACGTGCAAATTTATTAGGTTATAAAACACATTCGCACTTTGTTTTAGAAGAACGAATGGCACAAAATCCTGAGAAAGTAAAATCATTTTTAAACGATTTATTAGAAAAAGCAAAACCAGCTGCAGAAAAAGAATTTGCAGAGTTAACTGCTTTTGCAAAAGAATTAGATGGAATTGAACTTCTAGAAAAATGGGATGGTGCTTATTATTCTGAAAAACTAAAACAAAAACTTTTTAGTTTAGACGACGAAAAACTTAAACCTTATTTTAAATTAGAAAATGTATTAAACGGTGCATTTACAATTGCAAATAAATTATTTGGACTAACTTTTAAAGAAGTTTTTGATATTGATAAATACCATCAAGATGTGCAAACATTTGAGGTTTTAGATGCCGAAAATAATTTAGTTGCTCTTTTTTATACCGATTTCTTTCCAAGAAAAGGTAAACGAAATGGTGCTTGGATGACATCGTTTAAACCTCAATTTATTAAAAACGGAGTTAACGAAAGACCACATGTTTCAAACGTGTGTAATTTTACTCCACCAACAGAAAGTAAGCCTTCGTTACTAACATTTAACGAAGTAACAACACTTTTTCATGAGTTTGGTCATGGTTTACACGGTATGTTGGCAAACACAACGTATCCAAGTTTATCTGGAACATCAGTCTATTGGGACTTTGTAGAATTGCCAAGTCAAATTATGGAAAACTGGTGTTACGAGCCAGAAGCATTGGCTTTATTTGCAAAACATTATCAAACAGACGAGATTATTCCGCAAGAATATGTGGAGAAAATCAAAGAAAGTGCGAGTTTTCAAGAAGGAATGGCTACGTTGCGTCAGCTGAGTTTTGGAATTTTGGATATGGCATTTCACAGTAATAATCCAAATGGAATTACAAACATAAAAGAGTTTGAACAAAACGCATTTGAGGGAACTTTATTATATCCAGATGTAGCCGAAAACTGTATGAGTGTTTCTTTCTCGCACATTTTTCAAGGCGGTTATTCATCAGGTTATTACAGTTACAAATGGGCCGAAGTTTTAGATGCAGATGCGTTTGCCTATTTTCAAGAAAAAGGAATTTTTAATACAGAAGTCGCAACTAAATTTAAAGAAAATATTTTATCAAAAGGCGGAACCGAATTGCCTATGGAATTGTATAAACGTTTTAGAGGACAAGAACCTAATGCGGATGCGTTGTTGAAAAGAGCGGGATTATTAAAATAAATGATATGAAAAAAGAGAATATTTTTATCAGTTATTGCACTGAAGATTTAGAGTTATTGAAATTGACAAAAGATTACATTAATAGCTTTAAGCGTTTAAATGCTATTGTAGTTCCACAATTAAAAAGTAATCTGTCGTATAATTCTGAAAAAGTAAAAAATGAATTAGATAATTCAAAATATTTTTTACCCATTTTAACCTCAAATTCAATTAATAACCAATGGGTAAACCAAGAAGTAGGTTATGCTATCCATAAATTTAAAAATCACGAAATAAAACCATTAGTTGAAAAAACAATTGTAAATGATTTAAAAGGATTCATAACCGCAAGCAATGATTTAAATTACCGATTCGAAAAAGACAAATTTGCTATTAAAATGAAGGAATTAGTTGATGATATAAATGGTGATTTACGTCCAATTAGACCTGGAATTATTTGGTAGAGAAATTAATGCTTCGGTTTATTTTATTAATGAAACCCAACTCTTTCAGAGTTCAAAACTCTGAAAGGGTTTTTAGAAAAAAAGAAACATCAACCACCAAAAAATCGGAATACTTTCCGCCCAAAACAAAACAACCCTGTTAGAGTTCAAAACTCTAACAGGGTTTAAGTTCTTTCAGAGTTTTGAACTCTGAAAGGGTTTTTAGAAAAAAAGAAACATCAACCACCAAAAAATCGGCACACTTTCTACCCAAAATGAAGTGTAATATTTAGATTTTTGTTCGTTAGAATTATACAAAAACAAGAGAGAAAGCAAAACAACAAAGTAATTGTTTGTAAAATTTTCTAGATAATCTATAGCATACAATCCTACAACAAAAAATAACACCAAAAGCAAATATCCTAAATATTTTGTTTTACTTATTCCTAGTGTTTGCGGAATAGTTTTTAAGTTAGAATCGTCGCTTTTTAAATCTACAATTTCAAAAATTAGCATCAATACAAAAATTAGTAAAAATCTTTGTATTGACAGCACTATTATATCTCTAGAAAACTCTATTTCCGAGTTTATAAAAGGCAATATAACCGTTACTATCATCCAAGCAATAGCAACTAAATATATTTTTACACCACTCCAATTTCTTATGTTTTTAAATTTTGGAAAAAAAGGTAACGTGTATGAAACTGTAATTATTAAAGCAAAAGCAGCATACAATTTTGTTTGAAAATTTAAATTAAAAAAATAAAATACAGTAGCTAAAAAAGAGAGGAAACTCACCCCTATAATTAATTTTAATTTTGTAGTTAGTTCTATTTTTTTAATTCTAGTAAGCTCGTCAAATTTTATAAAATTATACCCTACAATTGTTCCGTAAAATCCAAAGTAAGCAACAGGTTCATCATAAATTAAGTCTAATTTTATAAAAGTAATTCGAATTAAAGCATACACTGTTAGGGCAACGTGAATACTGCTATCTATATAAAAATCTAATATCTTTTTAAAAATTTTCATCAATCAAATGTAATAAATATGTTGATAACCCTAGTTTTTAGTTGACAAATAATGTTACAATTCTAACAATTTTTACCTTATTTATAAAACTATAATAATTACTTTTGCATTTCAGAAATCAAACTCGTTTAACTACGAATAAAGCACAACTTACACAATATTTTTACATAAATGAAAACAGACTCATTTGCATTAAGACACTTAGGACCAAGAGAAAGCGATTTGCCAAAAATGTTGGAAACTATTGGTGTTGAAACTTTAGATCAATTAATTTACGAAACTATTCCGACTGATATTCTTTTAAAAAAACCATTGGAATTAGAACATATTATGACAGAATACGAATATGCTAATCATATTCGCATATTAGGTCGGACAAATAAAGTTTACAAATCATATATTGGTTTAGGTTATCATCCAACAATTGTTCCGCCTGCAATTCAAAGAAATATTTTTGAAAATCCAGGTTGGTATACAGCTTATACACCTTATCAAGCAGAAATTGCTCAAGGTCGTTTAGAGGCAATTTTAAATTTTCAGACTACGGTTATAGAATTAACTGGAATGGAAATAGCAAATGCTTCATTACTAGACGAAAGTACCGCTGCAGCAGAAGCAATGGCTTTATTGTTTGATGTTCGTACTCGTGACCAAAAGAAAAATAATGTTTGTAAATTCTTTGTTTCCGAAGAAATTTTACCTCAAACTTTATCGGTTTTACAAACGCGTTCTACTCCAATTGGTGTAGAATTAGTTATTGGAAATCACCAAGAATTTGACTTTTCAAGCGATTATTTTGGAGCAATTCTTCAATATCCAGGAAAATATGGTCAAGTATATGATTATGCTGATTTTATTAAAAAAGCAAATGATAAAGAAATAAAAGTTGCAGTTGCTGCAGATATTTTATCATTAGCAAAATTAACTCCTCCAGGAGAAATGGGTGCTGCAGTTGTTGTTGGAACAACACAACGATTCGGAATCCCGATGGGTTACGGTGGACCACATGCTGCATATTTTGCAACAAAAGAAGAATACAAACGCTCCATGCCAGGAAGAATTATTGGAGTTTCGCAAGATGCAGATGGTAATCGTGCCTTACGTATGGCATTGCAAACACGTGAACAACATATTAAACGTGAAAAAGCAACCTCTAACATTTGTACAGCACAAGTATTATTATCTGTTATGGCTGGAATGTTCGCTGTTTATCACGGTCCAAAAGGGTTACAATATATTGCAGATAAAGTACACGGAATGGCTTCTGCCTTAGCCGATGCTTTAAATAAATTGGGGATTTACCAAACTAACACTGCGTTTTTTGATACTATTGTAGTAAAAGCAGATGCTAAAAAAGTAAGAGCTATTGCCGAGAAAAACGAAGTTAATTTCTTTTATATTGATGATGAAACGATTTCAATTTCTTTAAATGAAACAATTTTATTTAACGATGTTAACGAAGTAATTGCCATTTTTGCTGAAGCTATTGGGAAAGAAACAATTATAGTTTCTGAATATGTTTTAGAAAATAATTATCCGATGCACTTAAACAGAAAATCGAAATTTTTGACGCACGAAGTATTCAACAAATATCATTCTGAAACAAGTTTGATGCGGTATATCAAAAAATTAGAACGTAAAGATTTATCTTTAAATCACTCGATGATTGCTTTAGGTTCTTGTACAATGAAATTAAATGCAGCTGCAGAAATGTTGCCTTTAAGTATGCCTTATTGGAACAATATTCATCCATTTGCTCCATTAGATCAAGTGCAAGGATATACTAAAATGCTTAAAAAATTAGAACATCAATTAAATGTTATTACTGGTTTTGTTGGAACTACATTACAACCAAATTCAGGTGCTCAAGGTGAATATGCTGGTTTAATGGCTATTCGTGCTTATCACCAATCTCGTGGCGATAAGCAAAGAACAGTATGTTTGATTCCTGCTTCGGCTCACGGAACAAATCCTGCTTCGGCTGCAATGGCTGGAATGAAAATTATTGTTACCAAAACTATGGAAAACGGTAATATTGATGTAGAAGATGTTAGAGAAAAAGCAATTCAATATAAAGACGAATTATCTTGTTTAATGGTAACTTATCCATCAACACACGGTGTTTTTGAAAGTGCTATTATGGAAATTACAAAAATTATTCACGACAATGGCGGTTTAGTTTATATGGATGGTGCAAACATGAATGCACAAGTTGGATTAACAAATCCTGCAACAATTGGTGCCGATGTTTGCCACTTAAATTTACACAAAACGTTTTCTATTCCTCATGGAGGTGGCGGACCAGGTGTTGGACCAATTTGCGTAAACGAAAAATTAGTTCCGTTTTTACCAAGTAATCCATTAGTAAATGTTGGTGGGGAAAAAGCAATTACTGCTATTTCTGGAGCTCCTTATGGCTCTGCTTTAGTTTGCCTTATTTCTTACGGATATATTTGTATGTTAGGTGCAGAAGGTATTACAAATGCCACTAAATACGCTATTCTAAATGCAAATTACATGAAAGCACGTTTAGAGAAATATTATCCAATTTTATATTCTGGAGAGAAAGGCAGAGCAGCTCACGAAATGATTTTAGACTGTAGAGGTTTCAAAGAAAAAGGAATTGAAGTATCGGATATTGCAAAACGATTGATTGATTATGGTTTTCATGCTCCAACTGTTTCTTTCCCGGTTGCTGGAACTCTAATGGTTGAACCAACAGAATCTGAAGATGTAGCTGAGTTAGATAGATTTTGTGATGCTATGATTTCTATTCGTAAAGAGATTGAAACTGCAACTATCGAAGAACCAAACAACGTATTAAAAAATGCTCCTCATACATTAAATATGTTAACGGCTGATACTTGGATTTTACCTTATACAAGAGAAAAAGCAGCTTATCCGTTAGAGTATGTTGCCGAAAATAAATTTTGGCCAAGTGTTCGTCGTGTAGATGAAACATATGGCGACCGAAATTTAGTTTGTAGTTGTGCTCCTATTGAAGCTTATATGTAAAATTAAATTCCAATATTTTAAATTCCAAATTCCAATTAAAGAATTAAATTTCAACCCCGAAGCTTCGGGATAAAATATGATATAAATCAAATTCAAAAAGGTTACTTTTGAAATTGAAATTAGAACCAAAATGCACGACATTCAAAACCAAGACGATTTATACTTACTCGTTGATAAATTCTATAAAAAGCGTACCTACGGCACGCTAAATCCGTTTCTATTTGTTTCTCTACCGATATGTAGTGCCTAACGGCACAATTTCAACCCTTGATTCGCATTAATATATATAAAAAGTTTAAAGTTGTTTTATTACGCCTTTAAACTTTTTTTTAGATGACATGTATTATCTTTAACCAAAACCTATTGCCAAAATGAAAGACATTCTAACAAGAGAAGACATATTATTAATAATGCGAAAGTTTTACGATAAACTTTTAGCAGATTCTAGTATAAACTTCTTCTTTACACAAATAACAAATACTGATAAACATCTAGAAGAACATTTTGAAACACTTGCAACTTTTTGGGAACAGTCGCTTTTTCTAAAAGGCGGATACAGTAACAACATGTTTCAAATGCACAAAGATGTACATGAAAAACATAAACTAACAAAAGAACATTTTAACATTTGGCTTAATCATCTTTACACAACTATAGACAAATATTTTGTTGGTGAAAATTGTGAGCAAATGAAGACTCAAGCTCTAAACATTGCAACCATGATGCAAATTAAATTTAATTAATTTAATGTAACTCAAATCAATCATTATAACATTAAAAATAAATTAGCATTTAATTATTATTTAAATAATTAAACAGCACTTATAGAAAGAATGTGATATTTTTTAATAATATATCTCATTAACCTTTTCCCTCTAGTTCATTTTTAATACTTTAGCAAAAATTTTTAATAACCATGGGTATTTACATCACTGGCTCAGGAAGCTATATTCCTACAGAAAAAGTTACAAATGTTGACTTTGCAAAACATGTTTTTTTAAACAATGACGGAACACCTTTCCTTTATAAAAATGATGTAGTAGCCGAAAAATTTTTAGAAATTACAGGTATAGAAGAAAGAAGATATGTTACACCCAATTTAACAACTTCTGATATTGCTTTTTTTGCCGCAGAAAAAGCCATACAAGATGCTAATATTGACCCCGAAACTTTAGATTACATAATTTTAGCTCATAACTTTGGAGATGTAAAACATGGTACAATACAGTCGGATATGCTGCCTAGTTTGGCTTCTCGTGTTAAGTTTAAACTTAAAATTAAAAACCCAAAATGTGTTGCTTACGATATTTTATTTGGATGTCCCGGTTGGATTGAAGGTGTAATTCAAGCTCAAGCATTTATTAAAGCTGGAATGGCTAAAAGATGTTTGGTTATTGGTGCAGAAACGCTATCAAGGGTTGTAGATATTCATGATAGAGATAGCATGATTTATTCTGATGGAGCTGGAGCAACAATTATAGAAGAAATTAATAAAGAAGGCGGCATACTAAGTCATGCAACCGTTAGTCATACTTTTGACGAAGCTTATTTCTTATTTTTCGGAAATTCATTTAACAAAAAGCATGATCCCGACGTTCGATATATAAAAATGCATGGAAGAAAAATATACGAATTTTCATTAAGCAATGTTCCGATAGCAATGAAAGAATGTTTAGACCAAAGCGGTTTGGATATTACCGATGTTAAAAAAATTCTTATTCATCAGGCAAACGAAAAAATGGATGAAGCAATTATAAATCGCTTTTTTAAATTGTATAAAAAAACTCCGCCAGAAGGTGTTATGCCAATGAGTATTCATAAACTCGGAAACAGTAGCGTTGCAACGGTTCCTACTTTGTATGATTTATTAATTAAAGGAAAAATAGAAAATCAAAACTTAAATAAAGGAGATGTTATTATATTTGCATCTGTTGGTGCAGGAATGAACATCAATGCTTTTATTTATCGTTTTTAATTATGTACGAAAAAACTTTTCCTAACAAACGATTTAAACTTACTTTAGATTTCTTTAAAAAACACATCTCAACTTCCGAATGCATTTTAGATTTAGGAGTAGAAAACCCTTTTTCTATAATTATGAAAGAAAATGGATATGATGTAATCAATACAACAGGCGAAGATTTAGATGTTAATCAAGATGCTTTAAAAAACAATAATTATTCTGTTTTTACAGCTTTCGAAATATTTGAACATCTTTTAAATCCGTATACCATTCTTAACAATGTAAAAGCCGATAAAATATTAATATCTATACCGCTTAGATTATGGTTTTCTTCTGCATATAGAAGTAAAACAGATAAACGAGACAGGCATTACCACGAATTCGAAGATTGGCAATTAGACTGGTTACTAGAAAAAACTGGCTTTAAAATAGTTGACAATATAAAATTTACACATCCGGTAAAAAAAATAGGATTTAGACCTCTTTTAAGATATTTTACAAACAGATATTATATTGTTTACGCCGAAAGAACCTAAAGGCAAATTCAAAAATAAATGAATATCAAAAATAAATTCCAAATTCCAACTTGAGACGTACTCCAATTTGGAATTTAAAAAATTGGAATTTTATTCAAATAAACATGAACTACTACATCGTCATTCCGGCACATAACGAAGAAGCATTTATTGCATTAACACTAAAATCTTTGGCAGAACAAACTCTTTTGCCTAAAAAAGTGATTGTTGTTAATGATAATTCTACTGATAAAACTGCCGAAATTGTTTTGACATTCGCCAAAGAAAATCCGTTTATTACTCTAGTAAACAAAACTTCCGAAGCAATTCATTTACCAGGAAGCAAGGTAATTCAAGCGTTTAATTCTGGTTTAGAAAAACTAGATGCTAATTACGATATAATTGTAAAAGCCGATGCCGATTTAATTTTTCCTGATAATTATTTCGAAACTATAATCAATCATTTTAAATCAGACTCAAAAATTGGTATGGTTGGTGGGTTTGCTTATATAGAAAAAAATAACAATTGGGCTTTAGAAAATCTAACAAACAAAGACCATATAAGAGGTGCTTTTAAAGCATACAGAAAAGAATGCTTTAAAGAAATAAAAGGGTTAAAACCTGCCATGGGTTGGGACACGGTTGATGAATTATTGTGCAAATTCTACGGTTGGAAAGTGGTAACCGACGAATCTTTAAAAGTTAAACATTTAAAACCAACTGGTGCCAACTACAATAAAACAGCAAGATACAAACAAGGAGAAGCTTTTTACGCACTTGGATATGGTTTTGTAATAACTCTAATTGCATCATTAAAACTTGCGATGTTAAAGAATAAGCCGCTATTGTTTATAGATTATATAAATGGTTATTTTAAAGCAAAATTTGCTAAAAAACAAATGTTGGTTACCAAAGAACAGGCAAAATTTATCAGAAATTATCGTTGGAAGAAGATAAAGGAGAAGTTGTTTAAACATAAAAAATAGGTAATTCAGTGGCGGACGTTTTGCGGATGGCATATAAGTACCAAAAGCATCCAACAAATAAAAAGTCCTTTTGATGATTTGTAATGATTTTTGATATATTTTTGATAAATAATGTATGACGTTTGTCATATATATCTACCTAAAACTGGGTGGCTTTGTATGATTTTGTCATACATATAAACGAGTTATAGGGCATTTTAGGACAACACCGAAACAGACTATGAACAACTCGAAAATATCAATAAGACTTTCAAAACTTAGCGACTTGACGGAAATGCAGAAAATGTTTGTGGACACCATTTTGACAATTTGCAAAGACGACTATTCACCAGAACAAATTAAAGTTTGGACTTCTTCAATCGAAAACATTCAACGTTGGACAGACAAGTTAACTTCACAATATTTTCTTATTGCGGAGTTGGACAGTAAAATAGTTGGCTACGCTTCATTAGAGAATAATGACTATTTGGACTTTCTATATGTTCATAAAGACCACCAAAGACAAGGAATTGCCGACAGACTTTATTGTGAAATTGAAAAAGAAGCAATTTTTAAAAAAACGACAGCCCTACATTCGAACGTAAGCAAAACAGCAAGACCATTTTTTGAGAAAAAGGGATTTAAAACTCTTGCACCACAAACAAGCATAATTAAAGGAATTGAAATTATAAACTATAAAATGACCAAACAATTAGGACTACAATGACAGACCTTATAAAACGACAAATAAAAACGCCCTATAACAGCACCTACCCAAAAGGCGGGGTTTCGTGTTCCAAAGACAGTTTTGTGGTTAATGGAAGTTTAGTTTTTCAAATCAAGTTTTGTGGTAAAAGTCCCGCCCTTCGGGTAGCTGCAAAACGT
>Ga0209284_10000439_pt1 | contig 67863 bp, 56 predicted proteins | sample FRY03_FD_187211 | JGI IMG/M metagenome (GOLD analysis project Ga0209284, IMG submission 187211) | Freshwater microbial communities from Lake Fryxell liftoff mats and glacier meltwater in Antarctica - FRY-03 (SPAdes) (version 2) | ecosystem: Environmental > Aquatic > Freshwater > Ice > Glacier...
GACATCGATCGCCGCAAGGCGGCCCGTTACGGGATAAGCATCGAGGACGTTCAAAGCGAAATTGAAATGGCCATGGCGGGCCGGGCGGTAACCTACACCGTCGAAAAGCGAGATCGATTTCCGGTTCGCATCCGCTATGCACGCGGCCATCGCGAGGATGAGGAGAGCCTGCGGCAATTGCTAGTCAGTCCCGGCAACGGATCGAGCATGAATTCGACCGCCGCTGCAGCGACCGCCATGTCCCGTGGAGAACGCTCGGCGGCGATCCCCACGGGAATGGGCTCGGCCCGGCATGCCAGCGCGCCCGAGCATGCCGGCACGAACCGTACCTTGATTCCCTTGTCCGCCGTGGCCGACGTGAAAATTGTCGAAGGGCCGGCGATGATCAAGAGCGAGAACGGAGCCCTTTTGAACTATGTCACGCTCAACGTCCGGGGCCGCGACATTGTGGGTTTCGTCGAAGAGGCCCAGCGCGTCGTGGCACAACAGGTCACACTGCCTGAAGGTGTGCACATTGGTTGGAGCGGCGAGTTCGAGCACCAGGTGCGTGCGGCCCAAACCCTGCGGATTGTGTTTCCGGCCGTCATCGTTCTGATTTTCATCATCCTCTATATGACCTACAAGGACTTTGCCGATGCGGCCTTGATGATGCTAGCCGTGCCCGAGGCCCTGGCCGGCGGGGCGTTTTTCATGTATCTATTCCCGAAGATCATGCACGGTTGGTCCGCGCCGCCGATGGATTTTAGCGTCGCCGTGTGGGTCGGCTTCATCGCCTGCTTCGGCATGGCCACCGAGACCGGCATTATCATGCTCATCTATCTCCGCGAGGCGATTGAAAAGCGCGGCGGGCTGGAGAACATCGAGTCGCTGGAAGAGCTGCGCGAGGCCGTGATCGAAGGCGCCGTGCATCGCCTGCGTCCCAAGCTGCTGACCGAAGGCGTGGCCATCATCGCCATTTTCCCGATGGTGTTTGCCAGCGGCGTGGGCGGCGAGATTCTCGCTCCGATGGCGCTGCCCGTTCTGGGCGGTCTGCTCATCTCCGACGAAGTCGTCGACCTGTTTCTACCCGTCCGCTTCTATTGGGTCCGCCGCGCCCGCTGGCTGAAGATGCGACAAGCCAAGGCCGTAGAAGCTCCGCCGGTATCCGAGCCGGTGGCGGTTGAGTGGACCGACCGCCTTTAGTCGTCATTCACTCGGTAGTACGGACAACTTGCTCATTCATATCGACACATCCTAGTGGAGTGCTTCAGGCTCTAGGGGTTTTATCGAGTGCGACTCTCGCACGGCGCACTTTTTTGAGGATGTCTTCTACTTGGGCGGTCCACACAAAGAACTTTGGATTGCTGTTGTGATCCTTGATGAACGCCATGATCGCGTCAACGAGTTGCTTGACGCTGCGAAAGGTACCACGCCGAATTCGTTTGCCCGTGATTTCCCTGAACCAGCGTTCGATGAGGTTCAGCCACGAGCTACTCGTTGGTGTGAAGTGCATGTGAAAGCGACTATGTCGTGCCAGCCACGCCTTCACCTTTGGGTGTTTGTGGGTCGCGTAGTTGTCAACAATCATGTGGATGTCGAGGTCCTGCGAAGTCTGCCTGTCGACAAGCCGCAGAAACTTGATCCACTCTTGGTGCCTGTGCTTCGACAGGCAGGATGCGATCAATCGCCCCTCGGCCATTTCAATCGCCGCGAAACAGCGTTGTCATTCCATAGCGTTTGGAGTCGTGCGTCATCGTGCCGCAGCGCCCAGGATAGATTGGCAGGCTCTTCTGGGTGCGGTCGATCGCCTGAATCTGGCTTTTTCATCCGCGCAGAACACGAGAGCATGTTCGGGGGATTGAGATACAGTCCAACTCCATCGGTCAGTTTCTCGACGAACTGGGGATCGTTGCTCAACTTGAACATGCGTCTGCGATGCGGCTTCAGTTCGTTCGCTTTGCACACCCGCTGGACCCTCGATGTCGAGCAGTTCAAATGCTTGGCAAGAGTCCGCGTGCTCCAGTGTGTTGCGTGAGCCGGCTTTGTCTGCAAAAGTGGCTTCAACAATCTGCCGCGAAATGCCTTGTCTGGCCGTCGCAGGCCGCCCGCCTCGGGGCAGGTCTTTTTCAATTCCCGCCAGTCGTTTGTCCGCAAAACGCGTACGCCACAGGGAGACATTCTTCGAACGCGTCTTCAGTTCTGTGACGATGTCTTTGTTCATCCGTCCCGCCGCCGCCAAGATCACGATCTTGGCGGCGGCACAAGACGAACCGGTGTACTACGGCCGCGCGACCAACGGGCCAGAGTTGCTCGTTTTTCGGCGGTCAGAGTGATCGCACGGGCACATTTCATGCGTTTCATCCTCCATATAAAAGATGAAACGACTCAACCTGCATGTCGGTCAGCAGATGGAGTTTCGTCCGGTCCATCCGCGGGTCGGTCCAATCTTCAAAGTGTGAAAAATTGCAGGGGTCGTTGAAGCACTCACAAGTCGTCCTCCATGACGTGAAATGAATTGCAGGCGGCCACCATCGCTCGCTTGACTTGTGACGATCCACTACAATACTTATTCCAGCCTCAGAAGATGCGATTGCCCTGTCCCCCACGAAGTCATAGCTCCACACATAATTGCAATGGGTCGGACGTAGCCGGATGCACGATCCGTCGTTTAGCCAGAGCCGTTTTTGTTTTGGCTGCTTTTTCGCACTTTCAGACCCCAGGGTATGCGCCTTCCCAGAGGCCAAAAGTCATACGTCAGAAACGCTTCATAAAATTCAATGCGACTCGTTTCGTTCTGGATGGCTCGTTTGAGCCTATTATCTGCCTTGGTATGTGTCGCTGTCGGCATCAGCGCAGTCCCAGCGGCACCGGCCCGCGACACGAGCGCCTTTGAGCAGGACATCCGGCCTCTCCTGGAAGCCCACTGCATGGGCTGTCATGGAGCCGAGAAGCCGCAGGGAAATATCAACTTTGCAGCCATCGCGGACGACAGCGCTGCCCGTAAAGCTCGCCGACTGTGGCGCAAGGCCCTCGCGCAGATAAAGAATGGTGAGATGCCGCCTGCAGACGAAAAACAAATCGTCGCGGCTGACCGAGTCAAGTTGATGCAGTGGTTCGAGGATACCCTTGAGAATAATGATCCTCAGGATCGCGATCCTGGTCCGCCGCTCGTTCGGCGACTCTCGCACGCCGAGTACAATCGAACGCTCCGCGACTTGCTGGGCATCAACTTCAACGCAGGCGATGGAGTCGGCATCGCTGACGACAGTCAGGGATTTGGTTTTGCCAATCAAACAGGAGTCCTCGTCCTGTCTCCTGCATTGATGGAGAAGTACTTTGCGGCAGCAGACCACGTCCTCGATCGCATTTTGACTTCCAATACAGATGCGACACAAACTGAGTCGTCGGCCGAGATGGCCAAGGCGGAGTCTTTGCCGGCCCAACCTGCCGCAAAAGCGCCGAGCCGTCGTGATTCGGCGGCCGCACCCTTCACGAAGTCGACACTCTTGGCTCAGTATAAATGTGCCGGAGTCAATCCGATCGACAACCAGATCCGCCCGCATTTTCAAATTGTCAGTGCCGACAAGAAGCCTGTGCCCCTCCGCGAACTGACGCTCCGTTATTGGTTTCTAGCTGGTGGCTCCAGAGACTTTCAACACTGGTGCGACTACGCCAAGGTTGATGCCACGAACATCACTCGATCGGTGAAACTTCTTCCTCAGCCTGCCCAAGGCGCCGATGCGTATGTCGAGATTGGCTTCGCAGGTGGGACGCTCGACGCTGGCGGCACGACAGGCGAGATTCAGATTCGCGTTGCCAAGCACGACTGGAAGCCATTTGAACAGACCGATGGATACTCCTTTGATGCCAGCCTGACAAACTTCGCCGATGCGCCGAGAGTCACGCTCTATCGCGACGGCAAGCTTGTCTGGGGGAAGGAGCCCGAAGCAACCGGAACGATTCATCCGCCCCCTCTGCTAGTCCCACGACCGGCAGAGAAAGCCATCGCCAAGACAAAACGACCGCCAACTGCGATTGATCCAGAGAAACAGAAGATCCTCAGGGTTTGCGCGGCCATCTTGATCGCTCCGCCCGGCAGCGGCTTGAGCGAGAAAGAGACTGCCCGCAAAATAATCGAAGCGTTTGCCAGCAAAGCCTGGCGCAGGCCTGTAGAGCCTGCGGAAATCGCTCCTTTGATGGCTGTGTATGCTCGCGCCGTCAGTAAGGGGGCTGATTTCACAAGCGCCATTCGGCCCATGCTCAAGGCGGTGCTTGTGTCGCCTTCTTTTTTGTTCCGCATGGAACAAGATCAACCCGCGCAGGGTACAGAAATAAATCGTCGCGTGAGCGACCACGAATTGGCCACTCGGCTCTCGTATTTCATCTGGTCCAGCATGCCCGATCAGGAGCTTGTAACACTGGCAACAAAAGGCCGGCTCTCCGATCCAGCAGAGCTCGAAAAACAGGCCCTGCGAATGCTGGCCGACCCGAAGGCGCGGGCCCTCACCGAAAACTTTGGCGTTCCTTGGCTGCGTTTAGGCAACCTTGCTGCCGCCCGGCCGTCGATCGAATTTTTTCCCACCTTTGGGCCTTCGCTCAAAGATGCGATGTACCAAGAGACGACGATCTTCTTCGACATGCTGCGGCAGGAAGACCGCAGTCTACTGGAGTTGCTGGATGCCGATTACACATATGCAAACCAAGAGTTGGCCCGGCACTACGGCCTGCTTGGTGTCGAGGGTCCAGCCATGCGAAAAATCCAACTCACGCCCCAAGACCATCGCGGCGGACTGCTTGGCATGGGTAGCATTCTGGCATCGACTTCGCACACCTTCCGCACCAGTCCGACATTGCGCGGCAGATATGTTCTGGAAGTGATCCTCGGCACGCCTCCCTCGCCGCCTCCGGCCAACGTGGGCGTGCTCAAAGATGACACGCGGGGAAAGCCGGCAAAAACCTTCCGGGAAACACTCAGCCGGCACTCCAGCGATGCTGCCTGCGCCGCCTGCCACAACAAAATTGATCCGCTCGGATTCGGCCTGGAAACTTTCGACGGCGTGGGCCAGTGGAGGCAAAACGATGCCTCCCTGCTGGATGCCAGTGGGGAATTGCCAACGGGCGAGAAGTTCTCCGGGCCAGAGGAACTCAAACAGTTGCTCGTAAAACGGCAGGATCAATTTTTACTGAACCTGAGCGAGCAGATCTTGATGTATGCTCTGGGTCGTCCACTCGAGGATTGCGATGAGCCTGCGGTGCGCGAGATTCAGACGGGATTGGCGGAGCATGAGCAGCGTTTTTCGTTGCTTGTGTTGGGTGTGGTGAAAAGCTTTCCGTTTCAGCATCGGCGTTATCAAATCTTGGCTGATTGATGTGCGGTACGTTTGGAAAACAAACTCCCGAGGTGACGAAGATGAAGCCAACACGACGAGGAATGCTCCACGGCGCGGGTGTGATGCTGGCGTTACCGTTTCTCGAATCCTGGCGGCCACTCCTGGCAGCCGAGGCAGGGAAAGCCGCTGGCCCACCTTTGAGAATGGCCATCTTCACCGTGGCCGGCGGCACTGTCATTGAGGCATGGCAGCCCGAACGGGCAGGCAAGCTGGGCAAGCTACCGTCCATTCTCGAACCGCTCGAGCCATTCAAGGAACAGATGACTCTTGTGTCTGGTCTGTCCCACGGAGGCCAAGTTACCGGCTGTGCTCACATGACGTGCGGTCGTTTGCATTTATCCTGCGGCACGCACCTTTCCGTCGATCAGGCCGCAGCACAAATCGTTGGCGGCGACTCGGTTTTACCCTCGCTTGAAATCGGGTTGACCAATCACCAGACGAGGTTCTCGTATCGCGATGGAGCTGCAGTGCCCTTCGAGATGAACCCCCACCTGATTTTTGAACGCATGTTTAAGGGCCGAGCTCCGCTGGTTCCCAACTGGAGCACCCGTCAGGCGACTCTCGCCAAGACAGTCCGCAAATCGGCCCGCTCAGACTCCGTTGAGCAGAGCATCCTCGACGCAGTGCTCGATCAGGCCAGCGGTCTGCGCAAAGATCTGGGAGTTTCTGACCAGCGGAAACTCGATGAGTATCTTCATTCTGTGCGTTCGGTGGAAAAGCGGATCGCTTTGGTCGAAGACCGACGCCGTGCCGAAGTCCATGAAGCCGCCACGGCAGCCAGAGCAGCGGTGCCCACATTCCCGCCGCACGATCACTTCGAAACATACACCAATCCCTGGATGGTTTGGCGCAATCCGCAGATGCACGGAGAATTCATCCGAATCATGTCGGACCTGCTGGTTCTGGCATTTCAGACCGACACGACCCGCGTTGTCACCGCGGCACTCGGCGAGGATAATGCGATGTTTCCAGGTGTCGTGACAGAGGGCACGGAAATGCAGGCTCATGCACTGGAACACAACGGCAATGCCCCACAAAACCAGCAACCCAATCGAGTGGCTCGCGAAGGATGCCGGCAGATTCACGCCTGGTACACACACCTTTTTGCCGAGATGATTGCAAAGATGCAAAAGATAGACGAAGGGGGTTCGACGCTGCTCGACAACTGCATGATTCTTTACACGTCGTACATGGCCGACGGTGGCCACGGCATCCAGAACTATCCCACCCTGCTGGTTGGCAAGGCCCAAGGCAGACTCAAAACGGGGCAGCATCTGGCGTACCCCCTCAACACACCGGTGGCCAATCTTTATGTGGAGATGCTCAACTGCATGGGCGGGCGAGTGCGGTCGTTTGGCGACAGCCATACGGCCGAGAAGCAAGCCTTTAACGGTCGGCTGCCAGGATTGGTCTAGTCGGGTAGCGGCCAGCGCTCCCCGATCACATCGCGGGCGAGGCTGACAAGCCAGTCATTCATGAACCGCTGGCAACTCGACCTCCAACACGCTGCCCGGAGGCGGCAGCCGTTCTTTGACGATCACGCGGCCGCGCAGAGATTGCACGATCGACTTGACGAGAAATAGCCCCAGTCCCGTGCCTGCAGTCGACCGCTCGAGTTCACTGCCGAGTCGCACAAACCGCCGAAACACCTGCTTGCGTTCGGTGAGTGGAATGCCCGGTCCATTGTCGGCCACCCGCACGGCCACGCGGCCACGCGGCAAGAGCAGGGCCGTCACCTCTACCTGCGGATTGGGGAGCGAATATTTCACAGCATTATCAATCAGATTACGAAAGACAATTTCCAAGTCCGCGCGGCGACCGCAAACTTTCAAGGCCGCCGGATCGATTGGTCCGTAGTCAATCCGAATCGAATCGGCCGACACGCCGTAGCGCTGCACGACGGCTTGCTGCGCGTGCTTGAGCACCGGCTCCAAAAGTGTGGCCTCGTCGCCGGGCTGCGGGCGTCGCTGCAGGGTTTTGGCAGCGTCCAACAGATGATCGATCAGCGTGTCGAGGCGTTCCACATCTGCCAACATGAAGCGGTGAAAATCGGCCTGCTGCTCCGGTGCCACCGGGCGTCGCGTCAGCGTCTGCAGAGAAAGCTTGATGGCTGCCAGCGGACTCTTGAGTTCATGCGTCACGCTATCAATAAAATTACTCTGCCGCTGAGAGAGCGCAATCGCCTTGATCGTGAGAAACAGATAGAGGATCACGCCCACCAGCACCAGCACCAGCAGCGCCACGCCGACACCAAGGATCGCCCAGTAAAACTCCGCGTTCTTTGAACCCAGCGCCGCGGCGATGCTCACCACAACCCAGCCGACGCCAAGCGCCAGAATCGAGCCAATCAGGACGACGCCCAGCGTGATCGGCCAGCCTATCGATCGACGCGCTTCCATCAATGGTGCTCCACTCGACGAGGCCCAGACGATGCGCACAAAAACGCCCGACACTGCTGCGCCATACCTTGGCGTATGGTATCCGAGTGAGCGGTTTAGAATCCATGCGCAGGTAGGAACTCCTCTGGACTTGTGCTGTAAAAGAGTCGGTCGCGAGAGCCTGATTCCCCGGCGATCCCCCTTCGAGGCAACGTGACTGTAGACTGAAAGGGACCACAAGAGCCCCGCGAACGCTGGCAGACCTTCAGGATATGCACGGTTGCAGCCGAAAACAGCCCCTCCGTCGTGCCCCTGACGGTCAGATGGAGCTACCGAATCGCTCTGGCATAAGCACGTCTTGCGAATGGGCTGCGAATCGATCAAATTCCTAGTGCTGAGAAGGTGTCTTTTTTTTATTGATTCAGGCTTGGCAGACCAGGATACCCATCCCATGTTCGATGTCATTGAGCGACTGAAGTCGGAGTGGACCGACAAGCACGTGGTTATAAACTCCCCCGCGCCCGAACTGGCTCGATTTACCCGCGCGACGGGGCTCGTTAAAACGGTCAACATGAACGGTCATTGCTTGGTTGAGTTTGACCAATACAACAACACTGGCTGGTACGATATCGAGCCATCGTTTTTGAAGGTTGTGCCCAAGCCGCTGCCCAAGCCCGCCGAGGCAAAGCCCGCGGCCAAAGAAGCCAGCAAGCCGGTGGCCAAGGCAGCAGCACCGAAAGCCCAGCCAGTGGCAGCCGCAAAGCCAGTGGCAGCCGGAGTCAAGCGACCATCCACCGCTGATATTCTGGCTGCCGCACGGGCCAAGACAGCCGCTGCTGCGCCGGCTTCTCAGGCTCCAGTGGACGAGGCTCCTGCCGCCGTAGAAGAATTAACCGCTGCTGCTGCGATTGAGGCAGTGCTCCCGGCAGCAGTAGCCACTCAAAAACCTCGTGGCACGCTCCCCAAAACGACAACTGAAATCATTGCCTGGTGCCGCAGCAAAGATGCCGCTTCCTGATTCTTTTTGAACGCGGCGAACCCTCTACACGGCCCATCCAAAAAACTTTCAAAGGAGTGATCATGCGTCTCTTGAAACTGCGACCGTCGATTCTACTCTGGGTCTTTTGCGTCGTGGCCAGCCTGGCCTCCCTGACGAGCTGCCGACGATTATCGCAGCATCCAATTGTGACGGCGGCCGTCAAGGAAGTATCGACCAATCCACGCGTCAGCGGACTGCTCGGCGAACCGGTCGCGTGTAGCTCCGCGGTGACAGGCAGAGCCAATGAAATCGACGGTATCGCAGCCATGCAGTTTGAAGCCTCGGGCCCCAAGGGCCGCGGCACAGTCGTGGTAGAGGGCAAGAAGCTCGGCGATGACTGGGGCGTAACGCTTCTGGAACTCCGCCCCGACGATCAGAGCAATCCTGTTTTGCTGACCGCTGATCTGGATAGTCACACTGGCACCGACACGCCACAATTTGATCCAAACGCTGCGGCCACTTTCCAGCCTGCTGCCCCACCCCCCGGTGACATCGAGATCGTCCTGCCGCCCGGCCCGTAAACGCCATGGCCGCCTCAGCTAGGGCATTTCGCGCAGGGCTGCGAGCTCTGCTTCGCGGCCCACCACAAGCAGCACTTGCTCCTCCAGCAGCTTCATCTTGCCATCGGGAAACATCTCAAACTTTCCGCTCATCATGTCCTTGAGGCCCATCACATGCACGCCAATTCGGCTGCGAAGATTAGCCTCGGCCAAGGTCTTGCCCGAGAGCGAACTAGGCATCGCAATTTCAGCAACGCTGTATTCCGGATCGATCGGCAAGTAATCGAGCACGTTGGGCCATGTCATTCGATCGGCCAATTCACGCGCCACTTCTTCTTCTGGAAAAACCACCCGATCGGCTCCAAGATGCTCTAAAATTTTCCCGTGCTCGTGCGTTACGCCCTTGACGATCACATTGCGAGCGCCGAGTTCCTTGACGTGCAGCGTTGCTAATAACGATCGCGAAATACTCTCTCCCAGCGAGATAAAAATCGCTGTTGCATCGCGGATCGGCAGATTTTCCAAAACCTCCCGCTCGGTGGCATCGCCAATTACGGCCTCGTGAATCACATTTTTAACCAGTTCCAGCCGATCGCGACGCTGGTCGACGCCTGTCACGCGACAACCGTTGGCCGCCAGTTTTACAGCCAGCGCTGAGCCGAATGAGCCCATGCCCAGCATGATGAATTTTCGTGTGTGTGTTTGGGCCATACATCGTCAGCCGACAAGCGGCTCCTCCTCGGGGTAAGCGGGTTGATAGGGACGCCGTTGGCTGGCCAGCGCCACGGCTGCTGTGATCGGCCCCAGCCGGCCTAGGAGCATTAAAAGTACCAGCAGCAGTTTACCTGGATCCGAAAGCGACGCTGTGATGCCGGTGGAAAGGCCGACTGTGGCCAACGCCGAGATGCACTCAAAAAATGCCTCCAGAAACCAGCGTGGCCGCGATGAAAGACTGCCGTTGGTTTCGACCAGCAGCAGTCCGACAAGTGCCGCAATCGCCACGGCAGCAAAAAGCAGGGCCGTCGCCGTGGCACGCTCGATCGCCTTTTCCGAAATGGTGCGCTTAAAAAAGTTGGCGTGATGAAAGCCCCGAAAGCTCGACCATGAGCTCACCAAAAGCGTCATGAATGTGCTGACCTTAAATCCACCCGCTGTCGAACAGGGCCCAGCGCCAATTGCCATGAGAATGATGGCCAAGAATAATGTCTCGCTTGTGAGGGTCGCATAGTCGACCGAATTAAAGCCCGCAGTTCGGCAGGTGGTCGAATGAAAAATTCCCGTCAACAGTTTTGTTGCCAGTGTTTCGCCCGAGAGCGATTCTTCCCACTCAAACAGCCAGAATGAAATCGCCCCGAAGCTGAGCAAAATCGCTGTTCCAATCAACATCATTTTGGACTGCGTGTGCAGCCGCGACCACATGCCGCTGCGTTGTCGCAGCCGCGAGAAGATGTCGAAGATGACGGGAAACCCAATCCCTCCTACGATGATCAGGGCACAGATCACAAGGTTGATGGGGAGATTCCCAGCCAGCGGCATAAAATTGGCGTCGTCCAGTGCGAAGCCTGCATTGCAAAAAGCCGACACCGAGTGGAAGAGGGCTTTCCAAATAACTTCGCCGGGCAAAGCAGTGTTCCACGATGCGACGCAGAGCAAAATAAATCCGAGCAACTCCGCAACTGCGACCGTCGCCAGCAAAGCCACTGTCACCCAGCGCAAATCCCGACCCGCCTTGATGCCCAGCGTATCGGCAATCACAGCCCGCTGCCGCAGGGTCGCCTGACCGCCAATCTGAAAGGAAATGACCGTCGTAATCGTCATGATCCCCAAGCCGCCTAACTGAATCAGAAACAAAATCACTCCCTGACCAAAAACAGAGAAGTCGCTGACGGTGGAACGGACCGTGAGCCCGGTCACGCAGCAGGCACTAGTGGCTGTGAAGATGCCATCCACGAGCGTGATCGGCGGCCGATCTGGATATCGCGATACAGGCAGCGTGAGCAAAAGCCCCCCCGCTACGATCGTGAGCACATAGGCCAGCAAAGAGACCCTTGCCGGGTAGCTCACGAGTGATCCTGAAAATTGGGACATCGAATGCGGCAGCTCAAAGTGGGTGCTCTGGGCCGACCACGGACTTACCCCAAAAGGACTGTTGGCTTCAGCCGCACCGATTGCGTGGGGTCGAGGAAATGGAGGAGTCTATCGTAATTGGCGGCGATCGTGCCGAAAAATCCGGCGGCAAAAGTGGGCTTTTAAGGGGAAAACACAATTTTCAAACGAAATATTTGACTCTTGTGAGGACAGCTTCATACTATGGTGGATTCGCTTCCAACCCACCCTTGCGGCGGCACCGGGTCGATGATTCATTTCATCCACCTCCGGATCTATTGATATGCCGCTTTCCCTGAAAGGAGTTTTTTTGCTCGATGGCTCGTATTCGCAATGTCTTTGAAATTATTGAACTCTACGGTCACGACGAGAATTTCGAGCCTCACACGACGCCGGAATTTGTCTCGACAAACGCCGCTGCTGGTTCGAGACAAAAACTCGATATCCTTGCTGAAAGGATTCAGCGTGGCATGCCCCTCTGGCATCCAGAGGACTCAACCGAATCGTCCGAAGCCGCCTTGGTGGCTGCCGGTGACGATCGCTAACCCGAATCATTGTCCTTCGCGGCCGCGCAAGTGGCCGCGAAGGGCAGTTTCGATGTCGCGTCTGGCCGTGTCTGCTTTGAGCTTCTCGCGCTTGTCGTGAGTTTTTCTGCCTCGGCCAATTCCCATCAGCAGTTTGATGCGGCCGTCTTTGAAATACATCTTCAAAGGCACAAGCGTGAATCCCTTTTCCATGGCCATGCTGGCGAATCGCGTGATCTCACGCCTGTGCATCAAGAGCTTCCGCGACCGCTTGGGGACGTGGTTGAGTTGGTTGGCCTTCTCATATTCCGGGATGTCGCAGCCAATCAGCCAAACCTGACCGTGATCAACGCGACCGTAAGCCTCGTCCAGCGACATCCTGCCTGCCCGCAGGCTCTTGACCTCGCTGCCAACGAGTGCGATGCCGCATTCGAGCGTGTCGATGATTTCATATTCGTATCGCGCGCGGCGATTCTCGGCCACAACTCGCTCGGCTTTTTTTTCGTCCGCTTTGGCCTTTTTGTGAACCGACTTTTTGCCCGCAGACGGCGCGGCCGGCTGGACCGTGGGCTTCGATTTACCGCTGGCCGGTTTGGTGGGAGGCGGACGTGTTGGTTTGGGCAAAGACAAGGAAATAACTGGCTGGGTTGGGAATGCTTCGGGTTCTAGAATTCAATCGAGGGTGCTTGCGGCTCTCGTATCTGACATCGTTCTCTAGTCAGTCGTTTTTTCACAGATTACACTCTACGGTGTCGGCCCGTGTATTTCATCGACTCTTTTCGGGGCCCTGCTGGCCGGAGGACTCTGCTGCCAATGCTGATTCATTGTATTGTGCTGAAGCGGTGGCCGATATTCGTCTGCATGGCGGTCTTACTGGCTGGCTTTTCTGGCCTCTCTTGCCAGCCAGCCTGTGCCGCCGAAGCGATTGCGGCACCTGATCCCCGGCCGGACTTTATCGCTGGTGACGAGCGTCCTTCTCAAGACGAAACAGCTCTTCAAGTGCCAGGCGGCTGGATGGTGGCCTATCCGGAAACGATCCCAGGCAGCGATGTCACCTTTTGGATGGTGCCGGTGCCGGGCGGGACATTTCTGATGGGCAGCCCCGACGACGAAACCGATCGCAGCGCCGATGAAGGCCCGACGTTCAGCGTGAAAGTGGCCCCGTTCTGGATGGGCCGCTGCGAAGTGACCTGGTCTGAGTACAAGACCTACATGGCGGCATGCGATCTCTTTAAAGCGATCGAGTCGGCTAAGCTTCGGCCCGTAACGCCGGACAACGAGGTCGACGCCGTCACCGCACCATCCAATCTCTACGATCCAACGACTACTTTTTCCAACGGTGAAGATCCGCTGCAACCAGCCGTCACGATGACGCAGTTTGCAGCCCGACAGTACACCAAGTGGATCAGCGGGCTGACTTCGCGATTTTACCGCCTGCCCACCGAGAGCGAATGGGAATACGCCTGTCGGGCTGGCTCCACCACTCCGTGGCAGACGGGCGACGATCCCGACTCCCTAGAAGCGGTCGCGTGGCTGGCCGATTCGTCAGATGAAACAACTCATCCGGTCGGCGAAAAAAAGGCGAATGCCTGGGGCCTTTTCGACATGCACGGCAATGTCGCCGAGTGGGTGCTGGATGAGCTTGTGCCCAATGGCTACGCACGACAGGCCGCCCTGCCGCAGCCCGTTCAAGATTCTACTGCCGCTGTCTGGCCCAGCCATCTTTCGCCGCGGATCGTGCGGGGCGGTGCGTATTACGATGAGCCTGCGCAGTGCCGCAGTGCTGCTCGACGCGGCTCCAAAGATGTGGCGTGGAAGGATATCGATCCCAATCTGCCCAAGAGTCCGTGGTGGTACACAGAGGAACCGGCACTGGGGGTCGGCATGCGGGTGGTGCGTCCGCTGGAGGTGCCCGACCAATCCCAACGCAGCCGCTGGTGGGATGCCGATATTGAAAGCATTCGGTTTGACACAGCAGACCGTATTTTGCAAGGTCGCGGGGCTCGCGGCATCGTCGATCCCACACTTCCCAAAGCAGCCAAGGAGTTACGATAAACTCTTACAACGGCCCCGAGCCACCCCCCTCTTATTGATAGCTCTTTGTTTGCTTCTATCTGTTTTTGCTGGAGAACCAATGCCCCACCTGCCTCAAATGATCGGCCTCGCCCTGCTAGCGGCTTGCGGTTCCCTTCTGCCTGCCTTGCTCAGGGCTGCAGACTGGCCCGACTGGAGGGGGCCGCTAGAAAATCGCCACGCTGAGGGCACGGCGTTTGTCGATTCATTTGATCCTGAGACAGGGAGCAATGTCCTCTGGAAAAACGCCGAAGGGGCTGGGATTTCCACGCCCGTCATCATGGGCGGCCGACTCTTCACGCTCGTCCGGCACAAGCCAGGTACGGCTGAAGAAGCGGAGAAGGTGCTGTGCCTCGATGCTTTTACCGGAGAGAAACTCTGGGAAAATATTTTTAACGTCTATCTTTCAGATGTGCCGGCCGAGCGGGTGGGTTGGTCGTGTGTTGTGGCTGATCCGGCCACCAACACTCTTTTTGCGCACGGCGTTTGCGGTGCATTCACAGCGATCAATGCGGCCACTGGCCAAACGATCTGGAACCGCTCACTGCACGAGGAGTTTGGTTTTCTTTCCACCTACGGCGGCCGCACCAACATTCCAGTCGTGTTTGAAGATCTTGTCATCGCCAGCGCCGTGGTGACAGGCTGGGGCGAGACAGCCCGTCCGGCGCACCGCTTTTTGGGTATGGACGTGCGAACGGGCGAGGTTCGCTGGATGAATGGCACCAAGGAACTCCCCGAGGACACGACCTACAGCACGCCCTTCATCGCCACTTTGGATGGTCAGGCCGCGCTTGTCTTTGGGTCCAGCGACGGCAGCGTCTGGAACTTCCAGCCCCGCACGGGCAAAGCCGTCTGGAACTATAAGCTCTCGCGCCGCGGCCTGAATGTCGCCCCGCTGGTCGATGGCGACACAATCTACATCTCGCAGGCAGAGGAAAATCTTGACAACACATCGATGGGATCCGTGACGGCCTTTAAGGGCGCAGGCCCGGGCATTTCTGCCGGCGGCGAGATCACGGCCACAGCGCTGCTCTGGCAAAAAAAAGGCTTCATGGATGGCCGCGCGATGCCGATCGTGCTGGGCAAACGGCTCTATTGCATCGACGACGGCGCCAAGGTTTTTTCCTTTGACAAAGCAACTGGCGAACCGGTTGGCAAGCCCCAGAAACTGCTCGGCACGATTGTGCGCGGCAGCCCGCTGGTGGCCAATGGCCGACTCTATATCTGTTCGACCAGCGGCTGGCATGTACTGGAGCCAACCGCTGAGGGCCTCAAGTTTGTCAACCGCATGCGACTGGACGAAGACGATGAGGTGACCGCATCGCCGATCGCATGGAACAGCCGAATCTATCTGACCACTGGCGCTCGGCTCTACTGCCTCGGTGACAAATCTGCCGCTCCTTCCGCTACCGATAAGACCTCTCAGCCTGCCAGCCAGCCCACATTGCCGCAGCAGGTGTCGCTGGCAACGGCTCAATCACCCGGTGCACCGGCATGGCTGCAACTGGTTCCGGCTGAATCGCAGATTGCCGCCGGAGAAAAGCTCGTTTTCAAAGCCCGGCTGTTCGATGCGGCAGGACGGTTTATCGCAGACGCAGAAACTCCGGCCGAGTTTTCAACCACATCTGGAGCGGTCACTTCCAGAGGCGACTACACGGCCCCGGCGGGTAAGCACTCAGCAGCGATCATCACAGCCAAAGTCGGCAGCCTGGAGGGCAAGGCCCGTGTGCGTTCGATGCCACCGTTACCCTGGCAATTTGACTTTGAAGATATAACCCTCGAGCCAAATCCAAAGGGCGGGCCGCCGAAGGGCGAACCACCCCTGCCGTGGATCGGCATGCGTTACCGCCACGCCGTACGAACGGTCGACGGATCGAAGTGTTTGGTGAAAGTCACAACGATTCCCAAGGGCACTCGTAGCCAAGGCTGGATCGGCCCTGTCGATCTGCACGACTACTCAATCACAGCCGATCTCAGAGCGCAAGAAACCGGCGTCGAGCCAACGAAAGGTTCTGCTGCCGCCAGCCCGGCAGGGGGCAGCGATGCCGATGCCTTTGCCAAGGCTTTCGGCAATCCGGAGGCCCTTGAAAAGGCGCGTCTGCCCGACATGGGTCTGATTGCCCAGCGCTATACGCTCGACTTAATGGGGGCCAGCCAGCAGTTGCAGATTCGCTCGTGGCCGCCACAGGTGGCGACCTATTTTGCCAAGACGATTCCGTTTTCATGGGAAGCTGGTCGCTGGTACACAATGAAACTCGAGGCCCGCACCGCAACAAGCAGCGGCAACGCGGCCGTCCGATCGGCCAATCTGCGTGGCAAGGTTTGGCCGCGAGGAGAAAAAGAACCGGCGGAATGGACGATCGAAGCCACCCACGCTGCTGGCAACATGCAGGGCAGTCCAGGATTTTTTGGCAACTCAAAAGACTCAGAAATTTCAATCGATAATGTTTTTATCGAGGCAGTCCCAAAGATTGCTCAGCCATAAGAACGCCTTCATAGCACATGACGCCCTCTCGTTGATCTCATTGCAAGCCGTCATTATAAGCCCCGTACCGTCATCCCAGACTTGATCTGAGAATCTATGCAACAAGTCACTCCCCGCCTAGGAAACACGATGAATCTCTTTCGTTCGATCGGCTTTCAAGTCTCCGTTCTCACGGTGGCATGCGCCTGGTGCTCTTTGGCTGGTGGCGAAACTGCCGACTGGAACCAGTGGGGTGGGTCTGCCTCTCGCAACAACATCTCAAATGCCAAGGGCCTGCCGACCGAGTGGACTGCCGGCGAATTCGATCTCGATACCGGAGAGTGGCAGCCCGCCACTAGTAAAAATATTCTCTGGGCGGCGCCTCTAGGCAGCCAGAGCTACGGCAATCCAGTGGTCTCCGGCGGCAAGGCGTTTGTCGGCAGCAACAACGGCAAGGGGTATCTCAAACGCTATCCCGCCGCCATTGATCTGGGCTGCCTGTTGGCATTCAACATTCAGGACGGCTCGTTTCTCTGGCAAGACTCCAGCGAAAAACTCCCCACCGGACGCGTCCACGATTGGCCGCTGCAAGGCATCTGCTGCGCGCCGCTCGTGGAAGGCGATCGACTCTGGTATGTGACGAGCCGAGGCGAAGTGAAGTGCCTCGACACCGAGGGCTTTCGCGACGGCGAAAATGACGGGCCGTGGACTGCCGAAAAAGTGACCGCCAATGACGAGGCCGATGTTGTCTGGGTTCTCGACATGATGAAGCAGCTTGGCGTTTCGCAGCACAATATGTGTTCCTGCAGCGTGACGAGTGCTGGGAATTTTCTCTTTGTCAACACAAGCAATGGCGTCGATGAAGGCCACCTCAATCTGCCCAACCCGAATGCGCCTAGTTTTCTTTGCCTCGACAAACGCGACGGCAAAGTGCTCTGGGCTGATGGTTCGCCAGGTGCCAATGTTCTGCACGGCCAATGGTCGAGCCCGAGTTACGCCGAGATCGATGGCGTGCCTCAGGTGCTCTTCGGCGGCGGCGATGGCTGGCTCTATTCTTTCGATGCACAAGGCGACCAAGGAAAGTCGAAACTCTTGTGGAAGTTTGACTGCAATCCAAAAGAGTCGAAATACACGCTTGGTGGCCGGGCCGATCGCAATCACATCATCGGCACTCCGGTGGTCTACGAGGGACTTGTCTACATTGCCGTCGGTGAGGATCCAGAGCACGGCGAAGGGGTCGGGCATCTGTGGTGCATCGATCCTACAAAACGGGGTGACACCAGCTCCGAACTCGCTGTCAGCCTCAAAGATCCAACCACCCCCCTGCCCCACCGTCGTAACCAAGCGGTGATCAAAGAAGATGGAGAGGTCGCCCGCCCCAATCCCAACTCCGCTGCCGTCTGGCACTATTCCGGATTCGATGCCGACACCAACAAAAAACTCGACTTTGAAGAAACCATGCACCGCACTTGCGGCACTGTGGCGATTGGGGATGGCCTGCTCTTCATTGCCGATTTTAGCGGTCTTTTCCACTGTCTCGATTTGAAAACAGGCCAACCACACTGGACCCACGACATGCTGGCGGCTAGTTGGGGATCGCCTCTCATTGCCGATGGCAAGGTCTACATCGGCGACGAGGACGGCGACATGTCGATCTTTGAACTGTCAAAAGAGAAGACCTTACTGACCGAGATCAACATGGGAAACAGCATCTATTCCACGCCCATCGTGGCCGGCGACACGCTTTATATTGCCAATAAAAGCCACCTCTTCGCCATCCGTGCAGGCGCCAAGCCGATCCCTGTTAAGTGATGTCTCGCTTTCCAAACACCACACTCGTGGAACTAAACCGATGATCATCCGCGCCGCTTTGGTTCTGTTGGTTGTGCTCTTGGCGTTCCCAGTGCGCTCCGAAGATACCTCCTCGCCATCCCCCTTTCGTATCCGGCCCTACCTGCAAAATCCAGCCCCTGACGCGATGACGATTCGCTGGTTTTCCGATTCTCCCGAGCCCGGCACTCTCACCCTTAATCCTGCCTCTAGCGTCCCTGCAAAGCCCTCGCAGCAGTATGTCTCTGCACCCATTCTCTGCCGCACGCTCGACTACCAACCAGCCGAACCCCGCGAGGAGCGTCACGACTCCCTACCGTTTTTACATTCGCTGCGCCTCGAAGGCCTCGCACCAGCAACAAGCTATCCCTACCAAGTCGAACAAAATGGCGTGACGATCAAAGCGATCCTGACAACAGCCCCGCTGCCCGGCAAGGTTGGCAAGGGGGGCGGGGTGCGACTCTTCTTCTATGCCGATTCTGAAACGCAGCCTGAATCGCGAGGCGCCCGGGTCCAATGGCCTGCCTCGCCGTCCCAGCCCAGCGGTCCCAGGCCGAGCTGGGTGGCTGATACATACCTAGCCGATGAAACGACAGGCTACCGAATGAACCTCTCGCTCATTGCCACCCGAGCAGCCGAAAGCCTGCGAGCCGGCAACCCAGTTTTGGCCAGCGTGGTAGGCGACCTCGTAGAAAGTGGCGGCGAGCAACGCGACTGGGATGAATTCTGGCGGCACAATGCCGGCGTCTTTGGCACGCTGGCATCGCGAGTGCCGATCGTGGCTGCTCTGGGCAACCATGAAATGTTTGGGGGGCCTGCTTCTGACGACCCTGGCAAACATCTCGGTGGCTATTCTGGACCGGCGTCCTTGGCAAGTTCACGAAAATTTCTCACCTATTTTCAGCATCCTGCCAACGGGGCAACCGACGAACAACACAACAATCGGTACCATCGCATCGACTTTGGACCCGTCACGCTGCTCACGCTCGATTCCACCAACGGTGGCAGCGAAGACGGACCCGACGACACCAACCACTCCCTCGACAATGCCGACACACCCCACATTCCCGACTACTGCCCCGGCTCAGAGCAGCACGCATGGCTTGAAAAGGAACTTATCGCCGCCCAGAAACGGGGGGCGATCACATTCGTGCAGTTTCACCATGCTCCATTCTCGTCCGGGCCGCATGGATTGCCTGCCGGCACGGAAAAAAACCGCGACGGTCAATCGGGCCAACCGCTGCGGGTGCTCGCCAAGCTCTTTTCCACTCATGGCGTGCGAGCTGTTTTCTCCGGGCACGACGAGATGTACGAGCACTCCATTGTGAATGGCGTCCATTATTACGATGTCGGCATCGGCGGCGATGGCCTCCGCGGCCCACACGACGGCGTCATCAATGACAAGCAAATTTTTATCGCCCACGACCACGCTCCGGAACACTGGAATGGCGATGTCCTGGAAAAAGGGGGCAAGCATTACGGCCATTTCGAAGTCGATGTGACTGATGCTGCCAACTCGAGCGAATGGCTGCTCTCGCTTACCCCCGTTTATGTCTTTCCGATTCTCGATCCTGACAACCCCGGCGAGATCCTCAGTTGGGAGCGAAGGGAATACGACGATCGCGTTATCTTAACCGTTCAGAAGGAGTCGCCGTAGACTTTTCTTGGCACTTGCACCTCTCGACTTCTGCGGTGGATTCTTTCGCTGGCATAACGAGAGGTCTGGATCCACCCGTCTGAAAATGGCACGCACGTTCGCACACTCGAACGAACCGCTACACTCATTTCGTTCAGCAGGTGTCTCAAAGTCATTGACACGTTCCGGGGGATTGAGTGTTCCGGATTTCCAATCGCCACGTTCAGCCTAACATCCATTGCCAGGCGGGGAGGATTTCGATGGGAGGCGGGACTGATGGGAAAGGGAGGCGGGATTCCAGGGTGAGAAGGCGCTGGCGGGCACGGGGATAGATGGCGGCGGCATCTTGAAGGGCGCGAACTTCTCGGGCGAGAGTGGCGGAATCATCGATGGAAGTGCAGACTTGAATCAGTTCCTCGGAACCATCTGGAAGTCGCGCGAGGAAATCGACTTCGTAGCCGTTGGCTGTTTTCACGTAGGCGACCTCGGCACGGCGACGCTGGAGTTCAATAAAAACGGCGGTTTCCAAGGAATGGCCTGTGTTTGCCTTGCCGCTGCGATCATAGACCGGAATGAGCGCGGTATCTGCCGGATAGATCTTGCGGGGATTGACTTGGCGGCGTTTCTCGGAATCGGTCGCAATGGGAACGGTTTGGAGGAGGAAGGCGTCTTCCAAATGGGAGAGGAAATCGTAGAGGGTTTCCCTGCTTACGGAGATGCCTTGGGATTTGAGATCGGCGGAGAACTTCGTGACCGAAAACAGACCGGCCGGGTTCCCTAACAGGCGGCGGACGAGCCACCGCAGAGCGGTGATATTGGCGATGCCGTGGCGCTCAATCACGTCGCGCAGGAGGAGCACGTCGACGTATCCCTGGAGAAGTTGGCGGCGGGTGGCCAGGGTGAGATCCAAAGCTTCCGGGAAGCCTCCGGATTCCAGATAGCGGGCGAAGCGATGATCCAGAGTGGTGGCCTTGCGGTTGGCGAGGGCGTCCGGGCGCTCGGGGATTTCGTGACCGTGATGGCGGAGGAATTCCTTGAAACTGAAGGGGTGGATGGCAATTTCCCAAGCCCGACCCCGCATGGAGGTGGCGATTTCGCGGCTGAGGAGTTTGGCGGAGGAACCGGAGATGAACAGTTCGTAACCAGGGGTGTCGAGATGTCGTCGGACGAAGACTTCCCATCCGGAAACGCGCTGGATTTCATCCAGGAAGAGGGTGATGGATTCATCCGCAGGGTCCGGAAAGAGGCGCTGATGGATGTCCGCGATGAGGTGGAGTTGGCCAGCCTGTAGATCGCCGATGCGCTCATCCTCAAAGTTGAAGTAGAGCAGGCGGGCGGGTGTGCGTCCGCTGCCGATGAGATCGGCGCGGCATTGGTGGAGGAAACTTGTTTTTCCGGCACGCCGCATGCCGATGACCGCCATGGCCTTTCCCTTTATTATAGGAAGGACAGCATCACGCCGGGTGAGGGATGGCAGCGGCGCTTCAATGCCCGCAATGATCTTTTCCCGGATGATTTGTTCAAATTGGTCTTCCATGGAGGCTATTATAGCCTGCAATTGGATCGATGGAGAGGCTAATTAAATTGCCCACGCATGTGGCTGCCAACCAGCAATTCCTGGTCACTGAACCGGGAATTGCTGTAAATAATCCAATCAAGGGAACGAGTCTTTACCAAGCTTCCTCGACCTACAATGGATTTTGGAGTTTGATCGTCGGGTTGAATTCAACCGTGATGTTCGGGACGAAGGCAACTACCATCAATACGACAACCCCAAAATGATTTCATCGATTCGCCTGTGAAGCCGGCGAGCGCAAGACGTGGCGATGCGACAACTGCTGGCTGCATCCTGGTCTTACTAGGCGGCATTGCAGGCGTTGCGTTAGTTGGTTTTATGTGGTGGCCATTCTCAACAGCGCCTACGGTAAACTTCATCCTCCAGGTCGGATTTGACGGACCGTTCGTTGTCGCTTCGCGTAGTGATCGACGTACATCTTGGACGACGCGTGCAGAATACGATTTCCGTATCGCGAGCAACGGAGAAATCGATGATCCAAAACACTGACGACCTGTTCAACGATGACGCTCACACCGACGCCGACCGCTTCCTGTACCACGGCGATGAACTCGACGTTGAAGCGGGCCTGCAATACAGCCAGGCGCGGCACTACGATCCAACCGTTGGCCGCTGGATCAACCAAGATCCCATCGGCTACGAAGCTGGTGATGCAAACCCTGAACCGCTACATCGGCAACCAGCCGTGCAACGTTATCGATCCCACTGCCGCTGAATACCGCACACCGCGTCGGCCAGTCAAAAAAACACCTCCTCGCGTGTGTGAATGGGTAGTCGCGATGGGGGTGTGGTGGCCCGGTGTACCGTCGCGGATTTGACCCACCACCCCCGTCAACGTCGGGGAGCCAGGTCGAGGTCAAGATAAGCAGACAGCTTCGCGGCAGCCTCCAAACTGATGCCACGTTCGTCGTTGACGAAGCGGTTCAAGACCGACGAGGCTGATGCCGGGCCTGGGCGAGGGCATACTGAGTCTCACCACTATTCTTGATGGCGTGGCGAAGCTGGTCCACGATGGATCGGGCTTTGGGTGTCATGCGGCTACCTTCCGTTGCAGGATGCGATCTACGACCGTGTGCGTCGCACGTGGAACGGCAGGGCAAGACGGGTGACGCACGCGGTACCGATCATGAACGGCGCTGCGTTCCCCGTCTATAGGAAGCCCGGAGCGCGAGCGACGGGGGGCGGGATAGAAAACCATCGCCACAATATGGCGGAGTGCAGAGGCCAGTTGATGGCGGTGGCGTTCAACAATGCAGCACGCCAACCCTCCCTCGCTGGCGCTACGAGCTTTTCAAGAAGGAGGCGACGGGGCCATGGATGGCCTGCGCCGCGTGATTGCCGTTCACGCCCGCTTGCGACGGAGCAGACAGAAGCCGATGGCGGCGGCAGATACGAGCATGGCGATGGTGCTCGGCTCGGGGACAGCCGTGATGTTGACGAAGTTCGCGTTGGTGTACAGCGAAAAGTTCTCACCGCTAGAGGCGACATCCGGCTCATCGCCTTCATCATCGAATCCTGGCCAATGAGCAAGATCCTCACGCACTTGGGCGAACCGCTCGAGCCATCGCCGCTCTCTCCAGTCCGTAAAGCCCGCGGCCCGCCCACCGACGGGGCCGAACTCGTCCAGAGTCTCACGACGATCGGGACATCGTCCAAGTCTCACCCGACGAACTCCCCGTGATCGACATTCGCAGCTTGTGAGATAGCTTGTGAATAATCGGACAGAGTGCCGAATGATGGCAGGAGTCGGAGGGCGTCTGCGGGGGTTAAAAACGGTCATTTGGCGACCGGTTAGGCGGCGGGTTTCGCGAGCGTTCCGGGCGAACTGGGGCGGCTATCGGGTCCACCGCACAGCCTGCGTGACGCTCATCGGTCGCCCGACTGTTGTGGAAGTGCCGTTGACCTGGCTATCCTTTTTGGCCAGTGAGCGAGCAATAACTAGAATCAGGTCATCCGAATCACCCAGGGATACTTCTGCTGCGGTCATGTGCGATCAGTTGTCACGGTCATACAAATCTCTCAATGCCGCCTCAAGCTGCGGGAACTGAAACGCAAAGCCTTCATTCGCCAGTCGTTTCGATACGACATAGCGACCGTAAAGAGCAAGTTCTGGATCTGTGCGAAAAATCAGCGGTGCTCCAATGCGGACCATCCACTCGAAGGCAGGTAGGCCGATCGGCATCTTGATGACTTTGCGAAGTATTCGCATAAACTCGACTTGCGAAACTGGTTTCGGTGCAGAGGCGATGTAGATGCCCGACATTGAATCGTCGGTAATCGCTTTGGCAAACAAATTGCTAAGATCGGTTTCGTGAATCCACGACATACCTTGCCGACCACTGCCAACTCGGCCGCCCAGTCCAAATCGTGCGAGCAGGCCAAGTGTCGCCAGAGCGCCGCCACCAGATCCGCGATCGCGACCGGTGACAAAGCTGGTTCGCATTATCACGCCGCGCTGATCTGGTAATTTGCTCTCCGCAAAAGCAGCTTCCCACGCTCGGCCAATCGTGGGCGCAAGCCCGATCCCCTCCGCACTATCCTCATCACAAACGGCCGACGGTGGATCACCGTAGATGTGAGTCGTACTCATCTGAACCCAAACGGGTGGCGGCGAGTTCATTGCACGCATCGCATGGCCGAGCACTCGCGTCGACTCGACTCGTGATCGCAGAATCTCGTCGCAATGATCGGGCGTTTTGATGCAGTTCACGGTTCGCCCAGCCAAATTCACAACTGCATCTGCCCCATCGAGCACCGCCGTCCAATCACCTGGCGTTCGACCGTCCCAGAAGTGATGCGACCAACGGCCGTCCGCCTTCGGTTTAGACCGCGACAAAATCTTCACATCTGCGCCCGCACAAGCGAACTGCTCCGCCATCGACAGTCCCAGGAACCCGCTGCCGCCAGCAATTACGATTCGTTGGCCAGAAAGATTTGCCATGACTCCGCCTACTCCGAAGCATCACCTCGCCACTGTCAAGTTGGTACTCTAACCGCAATTGGCGAATATCTTTCACACAGTTTGTGCGATTTCATCCGACAAATCGCTTTTACCGACTTTGCTGCTCCCTTTTGAGACCGGACGCCTGATTCGATCACCGGTTTGTCATTCGGCGCTTGAAAACCAGCCACCGGATGGTGGGTACTCGCTGGAAGAATCCTCTTATTCGGACCTTTTGGCAAGGGCTGGGGATCGGGCAGTAGCGGTCGGATCGGTGGTAGCGGCGGCCACTGCGGCCTGTTTCGTCAGGCGATTCCCGGTCGGCGCAGTAGCCGGATTTGAACCGGCCACTGGCCTGAGTTGGGGTCCTGATCTTCGGTGAGCCGGTTCAGAAGACGGTAGCCGCGTGCCAAACACCATCCCGTCGACGAAGGCCACTCCATTCACGGCCAGGGTTTGGTGAAAGGCATTCAGCGAGTGATTGATGAGTATCGATGATCGGCAGTTGGGCGGTCATAGCAGCGTCCCCAGCAATAGCATCTTGAGTCGCGAGAATCTCAGAAGTCCCGACGATTGCGGTGGCACCCACTCATGTGCAGAAACTGATGTCGGTCGGATTGCATGTGACTCATGACGGGGGCTCCTGAATAGTAAGGAATGACGAATACCGAACGTCGGACAAAGAGATTCGCAGGACAGTATCAACGATGCGTTTTCATCTGTTATTGCCGCACCTGACGCTTGTGCGTAGCCGTCTTCTTTTTCGCTGTTTTTGTAGTCCTTTTAGCATTGCTGGATTTGGCGCGGCCAGTTTTCGAGCCTGCTTTGGTTCGACTCTTCGTTTTTGTCACCTTTGCCTTTGAGGCCGCAACGGCTTTCGTGATCGTGGCCTTCGCAATCGTTGCCCTGAACCGGGACATCTTCGGCTTCGGCGGATCGACAACAACGGCTGCAGCCGACGCGGACTCGATAGTCTTCTTCGATACGCGGCGTTTCGTCTTCGTCCGTTTTTCTGACTTCGATGCTGCAATCATGCTGCTGTCCAGTTCGATTCCGAAGATCGCTCCCAGATCCCGCAAATTCAGCCCACCGCCCTCGCCACTGACAAGTTCACGATCCAGATTCCCGGCGGCAATCGCCTGGGACACCAGCTCCTGATGATCGACGCCGCGCAGCAGGAACAACAACTCCGGCTGACTGTCGAGTCGTGAACCAATGCTGTACATCACCGCTGCCAGATGTTTACAGCATGAGGAATAATCCGGACAACTGCACGACATGCGGATTTCCTTCGGTGACGGAAAAAGTCCTGTCTTTTGATCGGTCAGACGTTTCATCACGCCATCGGACAGCTTGCCCGAAAGAAGATCAAGCAACGATTCGATCGACTTGCTGCATTCGGAACGGATCGCTTTCCATCGCTTAGAATCCAGCGATGTGATATCGATCTTCACCGTGTACGGTTCTGAGCCTGCAACGATCGCTTCGATCTTTTTCGGCGTGATGATTAAATCGACCACCGAACCGTTGCGAACATAGGTCGCCCCACGCGGCAGGCGGTTTGAAAAATCCTGATAGGCAGTCAGGTTGTCACACCATGCCTTGCCCCAGAACGTCGCTGCGATGGTGCGTCCCTTGATCTTAACGGGTTGCGGTTCGCGTTTTTGCTTCTTCGCGATCTGAGCCGCACGGCGGGTAGCCTGACTGAGTTTCTGACTGACTGACACATACGGTGCCCACTGCTGTCCCCAACTCATATGGAATCTTTTCTGAGATGAATATGAACAATCCCTGCGACGAAATGATAATCTGAGTGAAGCATATTGCGCAGTCCAATCAGTTGACAGAACTTCCTGCGACATTTGCCACGACTTAGGATCGTGCGGCCAATAAGTAGCGTAACTGAACAGGGTCTACGCATCGAATTGGCTCCGGAAGTCCTGGAGTGGTGTCATTTTCCGCTTGGCGTGAGGTTCTTGAAGGGTAGTCAGGATGGCTGCGATCCTCGCACGTGTGCTTGCCGAAGAAGTGGCCATGGATGGGATGGGGGCGCACAGAGGTTTGTAGAAGGTTTGAATGAATGTTTTATGGACCTCCCAGATCCACGCCACCAGAAGTCTTGCGATCATTTGCGGTTGGATCTGTTGGCGATTTCTGTCTTGGCAGTCGCCTGCGGCGCGGATGATTGGTGCGACATAGCGATGTTCGCCAAGGTGAAGCTCGACTGGTTGAAAACCTTTTTGGAGTTACCCGGCGGAGCCCCTTCGCATGACACGTTTGGGCGGGTGTTTGGGTTGCTCAATCGGACGCAGTTTGCGGCGAACGTTCGGCAAGAAGTCGGGACTCAAGGCATTGCGCATTGCATCTGGTCACCGCGTGGGCCAGCGAGAACGGCCTGACGCTCGGTCAAGTCGCCTGTGCGGAGAAGTCCAACGAGATCACGGTCATTCCGGAATTGCTCCTGCTGCTGAACCTCAAGGGTTCCACGGTCACGATCGACGCGATGGGCTGCCAGACGAAGATTGTGGCGGATATTCGCGATCAGAAGGGACATTACGTGCTCGCAGTCAAAGACAACCAACCCACGCTATACGCCGACCTCCACCCAGTTTATGAGGACGCCATGAACAGCGACTTCGTCGACGTGAAACACAACACGCATGTGACACGGGAGACCGCCCACGGCCGCACGACCGAACGAACCTATGAGGTGCTCGAGATTCCCCGCCGACCATCCACAGCGAAAGAAATGGCGTGATCTGCGGACGCTGGTGATCGTCACATCGTGCGTGATCAAAGACGAGAAGGAAACGTGGGAAACGCGGCGCTCAATGCAAACGCATGGTCTGCGCCATCGATACCAACTACCTCCTCAAAGTCCTCGCTACCGCACAAAACGATGCGTAAGCCCTGCGTAACTGAATCAGCCGTTGAGCGCTAGCCTGTATTGCTTACGGTTTTCGCCGAACCGGACGCTAGCGCATTCCGGCTGATAAACCGCTCGATGCTCAGTCATCCAGCGTCGCGCGAGTTCCATCGAGGGCAATGAACTTCAGCAGTTCCGAATCGCTCATTTCTGTTAGCAGTGTTTCACTGCCTCCGCCCAGCACGTTGTCCGCCAGTTCCTGCTTATCCTTGAGCATCTGATCGATGCGCTCTTCCAGCGTGCCCTTGCAGACGAATTTGTGAACCAGCACATTACGTTTTTGACCGATACGATAGGCACGATCCGTCGCTTGGTTTTCCACAGCCGGATTCCACCAGCGATCGAAGTGAATCACGTGCGAGGCTGCCGTGAGGTTTAATCCGGTGCCCCCGGCTTTGACGGAAATCACAAAGAACGGTACGTCGTCTCGATCCTGAAATGACTTCACCAGGTCCTTTCTTTTCCCCACCGCCACGCCGCCGTGAAGCACCAGTCCCGGCTTTCCAAATTCTTCAGCCAGGAACGCTGCCAGTGGTTCGCACATCGATTGGAACTGAGTGAACACGAGCACCTTTTCCTGTCGCTCGCGAATCGGTTCGCACACATTCCGCAGACTTTGAAATTTGCCACTCTCGGCAGGATCAAACGATTTCTGATTAAGGAACTGATCCGGATGATTGCAAAGCTGTTTCAGCCGCATCAGCATTGACAATACCAGCCCACGACGCTGAATTCCATCCTTGTCCTTCAACTGTATCTCGACGTCCGCAATCACTTTTTCGTACAGTACAGCCTGCTTTTTTGACAACCCGCATTCAACTTTCACCTCGGTCTTGTCCGGAAGATCCGGCACGATGTTTGGGTCTGTTTTCATCCGCCGCAGTATGTAGGGTCGCACGAGTTTTCTGAGTGCCGACACGGCACCAGAGTTCTGATTCTTTGTCATCAGTTTTACGAAATCGCGAAACTGCTTTACCGATCCCAGCAGCCCCGGCACGCAGAAATCAAACAACGACCACAGGTCTCCTAGTTGATTCTCGACCGGTGTTCCAGTCAACGCGATGCGGCCAGACGATTTTAGTTTCCGTACCGATTTTGACTGCGCCGATCCGGCATTCTTGATCACCTGCGCTTCATCCAGCACGACCATTCGCCAATGCATGTCGCCCGGCCATGTTGAGCGGCGAATCAGTGTGTACGTTGTGACGACGATATCAAAGCCGGCCAGAACTTTCGCGGGCGACTTTGCAACCTTGTCCAAAGTCGCTGCGTCGCATTCCGATCGATGCGCAAGAAAGACTTTCAACTGTGGAGCGAACTTGTCGAGTTCCTGCTTCCAGTTTCCAATCAACGAGGCCGGGACGATCAATAGAAACGGAGTGCTGCCTGTTGCTTTCAATTGCAGAATCAGATCGATCACCTGAATCGTTTTGCCGAGACCCATGTCGTCGGCCAGGCAGGCTCCAAGTCCCAGTTGCGACATAAACCACAGCCAGCGGACGCCGTCCGACTGATATGGTCGCAGTGTCGCGTTCAATTCTCGACCCGGATCACAACCGACGATGCCATGCGGATCCCGAATCTGCTGCAACATTTCAGTCAACCATGCTCCGGAAGTCACGGACGTCCATTGCATCGTTTCGTCATCAACAGTTTCCACCCCCTGTAACTGCGTTCCGGCCAGCAGTCGCATGCCTTCCAGAAATGAAATGCCGTCCGTGTGTTCGTTCTGCAACTCCTTCCACTGCGCGAGCGCTTCCTTCAGCTTCCGCTGATCGACTTCGACCCACTTCCCACGCAGCAGCGTAAGTCCATCGGTCGCCGCAAGAAGTTGCTTTCGCTCGGCATCCGTGAGAGGCGTGCCATCGACGGCAAGGTTTGCAGAAAAATCCAGCAGACTGTCCAGTCCGACGACGTTGCTGCGTTGATTGCCGATGCGAACCTGCACTTGCGGTCGAGTCACCTTGCGCGATTTCCACCAGTCCGGAACTCGGACGCTTAGTCCCGCTTCTTCCATGATGCCGACGTCGTTCAGAAAGCGATACGCCTGCGACACCGTCCATGCCTGCGGCTGAAACACTTCCCGCGACATCAACATGCGGCCTGCGATCTCACTGCGACTTGCCGCCGCACGTACCGGTGCCAACAACTCGGCGAGTTTCGACTGATCGCGTTCTGCCGCATACTGTCGCAGAGCTTCCGCCAACGGCAAATGCTGCACCTGTGCTTTTGCCGACAATCGATGCGCGTAGGTCGCGAGAAACGCAAACGGCCGATCAGGATCTCGCTTATTCTCGGCCAGATGAAACGTCACACGGCCCAGCAGATGAGCGTCTGGATTCAGCTTCAGCAGCAACCCGCGACATCCGCCTTCCGTGTCGTGAGCGCATTGCAGAAATCCGGTGTGCAGTTCGTTCCAGATGGACTGAAGCACTTCATTCGTCAAATACTCAAGACCGCGCATCGGCGGTGCATCGGCAACGATGACCACCAGTGCCAGTTCATCCGGTGCCGCAATGATCGTCGCATCGCTCTTCGCCGATGTGCCAGCCCTGCCCGATTTCGCCGCCTTCTCAAACTCAGTGAATCGCCCATCATCAAGTTGTGCGACGGACTTCAGAAACCGTTGAGCCCAGTTTCGCCAGTACACGAACGCAAGCGGCAAAGTCGTCTTGTTCCCGATGGCCGCCAGGTGCAGCAGGCCGCTCGACATCGATTGTCGGAATGCATCGAGCAATCCCGCAGCGACTGCGTCATCGATCGCGACTCCCGGTATTCCGTGGTCCTGTTCGATCGTTTCTGATTCACAAACGATTCGACCCGACGGCGTAATGGAGAGGACAAGTTGCATACATCACCCTACCACGAATCAAATTTACACTTGTTTTTCCAACTCGCGTCGCAGAGGCACAATCTGCCCCGCGGGCATTTCGCGTCGCGTCGAGTGTAAGTCCGAATCGCGACCCGCAGGACTGCTCACTGCCGGAAGTTTAGCGAGACAAATCAACATTGTCATCCATCAGGCATTTGCTCGCTTCGCGGCTATGCCATCGCGAATACCCGGTCATTCTGAACGAGCTTCATGTCCTCATCAGACAGCGTATGCTGCGCCTGAAAATCGACCCCATCTTTGGCTATCCGCTTTCGAAGTTTTTGTTTACTGGATCCCATGTTTGTTCCGTGTGATTATTTTCAGACTGACTTCTTCGTTTCACTGCGTGGGCATCGCCCCGCACTCCGACTGCGTCATCATTGATTCTCCATTGCGCCAGACTCAGGATTGTTCGATCAATAAGTGTCGTAGCTGGACTCGCCAGAGTTCAGTTTAGATTTGAAAAACCGAAGTCTGGCGATCCCGGACAGCCTTCTGGAGGAATGACCATAGACCCAAGACCCCTTCGTCGCCGAGATTCATCGTGTCCGTGAACAGTTGTGGCAGGAATGCCACGGCAGCGCGGAAGAGATGGCCGAGGGGCAACGGCGTTTGCAAGAGCAGTCCAAGGATCGGCTGGTCGATCCCGTCGAATGGAAGCAACGTCGGGAGGCGGAGAAGAAATGCGGTTAGAATATCTCCCAGCAATAGGCATCGCCGAGCCAAAAGCTTCGATGGCCCTGGCGCACGCTCATTGGGCTATCCTTCGCCCGACACTTGCGGAAGTGCCGTTGACCGAGCTATCTTTTTTTACCGCGTCAGTGCTCGCGCACCATGGCCAGCGTGGGCTCGATTGGCAGAGCACTGTCAGCAACCGCGACAGGCGAATCTCGCTTCCGCCAGCCAACGGCGACCCAGCCATCTTTCTGGGCCACAAACTGCTCCATTGGTAGCGGCCCAGCGGCAGCAAGTTTATCCTGCAATTCAAGAGGTTTGATATCAACCACTTCCTGAAAGACCTTGCCGAGTCGCTTTTTCAAAATGCCCCGGAGAGAGGTCTGAGCAATGGTCAATTTCTCAGCCCCGCCAGGCACAAATCCGGGAGGGTAAATCTGTACCTCACCGTCGCGAACAAGTCGGATATTTCCGGCCGCCGGTTCGATGCGGTAGGCGACCCAAACATCCATCGCTGGAAACTCCCGTTCGCCGGAGGTGTATTTGCTGCCGCGAAGAGTCACCTTCACCCGGCTATCGTCGGCATCGAGTTCAATTGGCCTGGATCGCGCAAATGTGATCGACCACGGTGGTTGATCCGGCTCGCTGGTAAGCGATTCGTGCATCTTGCCGCCCCGCTCCTGGGCCATTTTTTCCACATCGGCCTGCGTGATGGTGCGACCACCGAGCGAGATTTCTGCGGCATTGTTGACGAGCGTTTCATGCACGCGAATGGCCAGCACGGCATCTGGATCGACTGCCGGCGGGGCGCTAAAGGCAGCAATTTGGTCCGACAGCGACTTTCTCGCCACGATCGAAAGCCGTGAATCGCTCGTGCTTATCTGCAGCATCTCCGGATACCAGCCTCGCTCCAAGAGCGGGCGGCGAAACTTCGTCTGATAGTCGCTGGCAGCCTTGGCGATCGGCCCAGAGATTTGTGAGTCAAATTCGCGGCGAACACGCTCCTGCGCTTTTTGGCCCGCAGCAGCTTCCGCTTGCGGACGCATCTGGGCAATCTTGCGGGTGGCAATCTTCTGGATGATCTTTTTACCGAATTTACTTTTGATCGACATTCCAGTTGTGGTCGTGCTGGCCTTGGCGTGGGCCTCGACGGGTAATGATGAGACCTGCTGACCGTCCACAAGAATGCGTTTGCGGGCATCGAGTTTTGTCACACCACTGCTGCAGACCGTGACAGGGCCGCTGCTACCTGATGTGTTGGAATAATTGGTGGCGTCGAAGGAAAGATCGACCACCGCCCGGTCCAGCGATGGAACGAAATCGAGCAGCACAACACCCTCTGTGTGGCCCATGCCACGAATGCGGGTGCCGAGCACAACATCGTTAATTGCCGCCGTCTGATCGACCGCCCGATTGACGGCCGTGGCGAGTAGAGTTTCTTCGATATCCAGATAGAGATTGGGTCGGTTGATGGCGCCGCGCACGCGGGCCACGGCCGCTGGAGCCTGCGACGATTCTTCCAGCTTGGCCAGCAGTTGGCCAATCGGCAGCAGAGCATCGGTGGTGCCAGCGGCAGCCCCGGCCGCTACGGCAGCGGCAATTTTTTCTAATCGCGTCCTGTAGAGGGCTGGGGCCTCAGGCATCTGGGCAGCCTCGGCAGCTTCGGTGTAGGCGCTGACTGCCCGCCGAGTGGCCGCAAATTGATGCATTTCCAAGCCGCTCTCCTCAGCGTTGAGTAAATCCCGCAGTCGCCTGAGCGTGGCGAAGTCGGCATTTTTTCCTGCGGCAGCCTGAGCCATCAGCGCAGGCCAGTCGAGGTAGGCCTTCCAATTGGCACCGCTAGGACTGCGTGCCAGCAAGCTATCCAGCGGCGTCAGGGCCAATCGCAGACGGGCCGCCGCCGCATTCAAGGCGGCAGCAGAGACCGGCCGAAATGCCTCGCCTTCCCCGAGAGGCTGGGCGGCAATCGCGGCCAAATCGGCGGCCGAGGCCTGTTCGCCAGAGACTGCAGTAAGGTTTGAGCCACTGAGTGGGAGAGCCAGGGAGGCTGCCAAAAGAACGCTGCGAAATCGTGGCAAAATAGGGAAAGCCATCGGGTTGGGTGCCTGTCTTTACAAAACGTCGAGGGTAACGTTGAGGGGGAAAATTGGTGGGAAACAAGCGGGAAAGTACCGCCTGGATCCTGAAGTCTACTCTCGCTCCCGCTATCCACCCACAGCAAATACAGTCCTCCGCTCCCATCCCTTGGCCCATCTTGAAAGAGATACTGCTGCACATTTTTTGAAAACTTGGCGTAAACCCTTTTAAATGCTCACTTATGCCCGTAATGACTCAGCCCATATCTTGAGAAAAGTCGTCTTGATCGGCAGCTTTCGTGCAACCCCTACCACTTGCCAAAATATCGCTGGCCTGTTCAATGTGGGCACAACTCTGTCTCTGGACTGGCTCCCGGTTGAGCCGTTTGAGCCGGCGTACTTTTAAAAAAAGGTGCTGTTCTCGTGGTCGTCAACAATCCTCTGGGATCCCTGTTTTTTGTCTGGGCAATCCTACTTTCGGGTCTTCGTTTCACGCTCGCTGCTGATGTCTCGAACGAGACACCGATGGACATCGAACAGCCGGCCGTTCAACAGATCAACCACTACGGCCAAGCCACGCACATCGCTCGGCAACGGCAGGCCATGCTGCTTGTGAGCGTGGAGGCTGGGCTTCTTCAATCGCCAACCTCCGCTACCAACGTGAGCAACACAGCGGTTCGCACATGGCTCGACCGCCGAGATGTGCAGGATCTGTTTGCCTCCAGCAAAACTCCGTGGGTCTTTTGTCAGATCGACATCAACGACACGAGCGCTATCCAAGGCGCACACACGCGACTCGTCGACCATCCGTCGCTGGTGGAACTGCGGCGGGGCCCTGGACTCTTTGTGGTCGATTACGCTCACGCCGAATCTGGACTGCACGGTCGGATCGTCTCGATTTTGCCCCGCACGCCTGGCAAGTATTACTGCTTTTTTCCAGCGCACATCAATGAGCTTGCCACGCTGCCGGCCGGCACGCTCACGCAGCGATCGATGATCCTCGCTGTGCGCATCCATCCCGAGCGACCCCAAAGCGTCCTGGGCATCCGCGATCCGATGCTCGCGAGCGAAGCCGCCGCTCACTCCACGCATCAGGCCGATATTGGCAAGCAGGGCCATCACAACTGGCAGTCTCGTTCGCAGCGAATCGCCGCCAAACTGGCTGGCGCAGGCTCTCCCTCGGAAGTCTGCGCGGAAAGCTGGAAGGATCAGGATCTACTCGATTCCTGCGTCGATTGCGTGGCTAGTTGGCGGCAGTCATCGGGCCACTGGAACGCCGTCAGGAGCCGACAGTCGGCTTACGGCTACGACATTCGCCGTGGATCCAGCGGCATCTGGTATGCAACGGGTATTTTTGCCCGTTAAGCGGTCTTAGAGCCGATCACATGCTCCATGGCTGGCAAGATAAAAACCTTTCCGTCTCCCATTCGACCGGTGCGGGCGACCTCGAGAATTTTTTCGACGACCTCATCCACTCGCGCGTCATCCACCCAAAGCTGGATCTCGACCTTGGGCAGAAACGCCAGCGAGTATTCGCTCTGGCCGTATTCGTCGAGGTAGCTCTTCTGCCGACCGTAGCCTTTCACCTCGCGGACAGTGCAGGCTTCAAGTGGGGCAAACTTGAGCGCCTCAAGCACGCGCTCGGCAAGAAACGGCTTGACGATAGCGATGACTTCCTTCATGGCCGCTTCCTTATCGCGATCGCCTCGTGTCGGGGGCCGACTCAAGAATCAGCTGAAAAAATTATCGCCAAACAGATTCATCGATGGGCAGGTGGTGACGGTGATGTCACCGTTGACTTTTGTCTGACAGGCCAGTCGCATCGTCGACTCGTTGCCAATGTAGGCCAGCGATACAGACAACCTCGCCGCTTCCAGAATCCCCCTCGGGCTGACATTTTCGATTCCCTTGGTGATCAGCACTCTGCAGGTTCCGCAGGTTCCAAAGCCGTGGCAATTGGCGATTTTGTGGATGCCCGGATAGAGGGCGACGCCGGCCTGCAACGCCTCCTTGCGAAGATTTGCCCCTGCTGGAACTTGAATTTCTTTCTTTTCACTGGCAAATGTGATCGTGGGCATCAGATTCTCTCGATGGTTTGTGGGAATTTTCCGATACTCTAGCCTTCCCGATCCATTCCTTCCAGAAGACAGGGCTTTCGACATGGCAGAACTCTCAAAATACCAGCAGAAAATTGTTAAAAACTACTACGACAACCTCGACACAGCCCTGCTGCAACGGTTGGGCGAACAGGTCACCGATCTCTACTTGGCCGAAGGGAAAAAGCGGGAAAAGCTCTGGGCGAGCATCGCGGCCTCGCTGGCCAAACTGGAGGTTCCGGCTGCCCGGATTGCCCAACTCACGGCCTCTGACGACGCTCGCAAACTTGCCATACTTCTACAGCAACTCCTTGCGAAGGATTGACCGCCGTGCGCCGTTGCCTCATTCTGTGGGGCCTCTCACACTCACAGGCCTCACTATGAACGACCCTCACTCCACTCCCGAAGCCGACCGCGCCGCTCTCCTCGACAGCCTGCGATGGAAAAAATTCCCTCTGCTCGACGATGGCTTTGTGGCCTTGGTCGACTGCATGGGCGATGACGGTTCCGTCGTGCAAGCCGCTCGCGTCAGCTACGGCGAGGGCACGCGAAGGGTCAGCGACGATCGTCAACTGATTCGCTATCTGTTGCGACACGCCCACACCACGCCGTTTGAAATGGCTGAACTCAAGTTTGTTGTACGGGTGCCGATGGACTGCTGGCGACAGTGGATTCGCCATCGCACCGCCAGCATCAACGAATACTCCACGCGGTATTCTCTGGCCATCGATTCGATGCAGTCGACACACGATGGCGAATGGCGCAGCCAAGCCGCCAGCAATCGCCAAGGCTCCGACGGGCTGTTGACGAAAATAGCTGGTCATAAGCACACGCAGGCCGAAATGGAATTGCAGAGCCTGGCCAGACGCGTTTACGAAGAACGGCTGAGCGATGGCATCGCCCGAGAACAGGCCCGCAAAGACCTGCCGCTTTCGACCTACACCGAGGCCTACTGGAAAATCGACCTGCACAATCTCCTGCATTTTCTATGCTTGCGAATGGATGCTCATGCCCAACTCGAAATTCGCCGCTACGCCGAAACGATTGGACAGCAGATTGTGCAACCGCTTTTTCCCCTCGTCTGGGAGGCGTTTCTCGACTACCGCGTGGAAGCGATGCGGCTGACGAAACTCGATCGAGAAGTGATCGGGCGGCTCGTCAGCCAGTCGGGTAAGAAGGGAATGCCGGCTTCCTACCAATCGTTTTTGCTGGCCCAAGATCCCTCCTGGACCAGCCTTCAGCGGTCCCGGGAACGCGACGAGTGTCTCGACAAACTCGTTTCGCTGGGACTGGTCACCCGCGAGGAAAATTAATGTCTTCAACAAAAAACGATCTGCCGGCGAGCGACGCAGCCGATGGCAGCGACATCATCAGCCTGACGCAACAACTGCTCGACGCGATTGCCTCAGGTGACTGGCAGGCCTACCGAAATCTGGTGGCCGATGACATCACCTGCTTTGAACCCGAGGCCAGCGGGCATCTTGTCGCGGGGCTGGCGTTTCACGAATTTTATTTCAAGCTGCCAAAAACTGCGGGTCAGCCCAGCAAGCCCGTGACAACATCGCTCGCTTCGCCCGCGGTGCGCATGCTCTCTGCGGATGCAGCGCTGATTGCCTATGTCCGTCTCACGCAAACGCTTGATGACTCCGGTCATCCGATCACAAAGCGGTCGGAAGAAACCAGGATTTGGCAGCGACTCGATGGCCGCTGGCAGCATGTCCACTTCCACCGCAGCCTGCCCTAGGCGATTTTAGCGACTGTCGCGGAGTAAGACTAAAACCTCATCTCCAGCAGCGTACTGCTTCGCTCCGGCAGGCAGGGCCAGAAAGCCGTTGGCTCCCGCCAAGCCGAGCAGATCGGAGGAGCCGGTCCACGGCAGCGGCGTGGCTGACAATGTGCCGTTGGCAGACGAGAGTCGGCAGGGCAAATAGACGGGTCGATCAGGGGCGGCCCGCGTGGGGTGAGTCAATCGAGCGCGGTCGCAGGGCAGATGCCACTGGTCGCGAGGCTTGCCAGCCAGCATCGCCATCGCTGGCCGGACAAAAAGTTCAAAGCAGACGAGGCTGCTGGCTGGATTTCCCGGCAGACCAAAGACAATCGTCGCTGGAGCCTGCTTGCGTTTGAAGACACCAAACCAGACCGGCTTGCCGGGCTTGAGTCGCACCTTATGAAAAATCTTTTCCACGCCACAGCGTTCGAAGATCTCTGGCACAAGATCGTGATCCCCCGCCGACACGCCACCGGAAAGCACGAGCACATCGGCGGCGAGTCCCTCTGCAACCAGTGAGCGAATGGCTTCTGGTCTGTCTGGCCCGATGCCCAGCGAGATCGGCTCAGCGCCCAAGAGCAGTACGGCAGCAGCGATCATCGGGCCGTTGGAATTGCGTGTCTGGCCAAAGGCAGGTCTCGCATCGGGGGGCACCAATTCACTGCCGGTCGAAAGAATCGCCACACGGATGCCCGCAGCAGCGACGACATGCGTGGCCCCTGCTTCGGCGGCGAGGCCCACTTCGGCGCTACCGAGCATGGCTCCGGGGCCGAGCACCGCTTGCCCTTTACAAAAAGCGGCCCCCTGCTTGGCCACATGCTGGCCAGCACGAAATCTTTCGTCTCGAAGCCGCACCTGTTGACCAGCGTGCAGCCTGCCCGTCTCGCCAACAGCGCATTCAATCGGCACGACCGCATCGGCACCTGCTGGAATCGGCGCTCCTGTCATGATCCGTGCACACGATCCTGGCTGAATGGTCAGCGTGGTCACATCGCCAGCCGCCAGATCGACAACAATGTCGAGCGTGACTGTTTCGATCCCCTCTGCACCATCTCCGAGAAAATCTGCGCTCCGCACGGCAAAGCCATCCATCATGGCCCGATCCCATGGCGGTGAATCGACATCGGAAACAACCGCAGCGGCCAGCCTCCGTCCGCAGGCGTCCAGCAACCGCATTCGCCGTGGCTCTAGCGGCACGACGGTCTGCTCAATCAGGGCGAGGGCATCAAAAAGATCGATCATGCGCAGGAGGTTGGGCGATGCAGGAAGGCGGCCGGGGGCTTTTTTTACGTTTTCATGTGCAGAAATGCCCGCAGGAGATCATATCCGCTGGGCGTCAGGAAGCTCTCCGGATGAAATTGCACGCCATACACCGGGAGTGTTTGGTGGCGGATCGCCATGATCTCGCGCGTGCCATCGGGGGCGATCGACCACGCATCGACCTCGAAGTCTCGCGGCAGCGAAGGTGGGTCGATGACGAGACTGTGATAGCGAGTGGCTTCAATCGGCGATCGCAGGTTTGCAAAGAGGCCTTTGCCGGAGTGCTCAATGGTATCGACCTTACCGTGCATCAGTCGTTTCGCTCGCACAATTCTGCCGCCAAAGACCTGTCCGATCGCTTGATGGCCCAAGCAGACGCCCAAAATCGGCATCCGGCCAGCAAATCGCCGCACCACATCGCAGGAGATGCCAGCTTCGTCGGGCGTGCATGGACCGGGCGAGATCACCAGATGGCTGGGCGTTTTTGCTGCGATCTGATCGCCAGTGATCTGGTCGTTGCGGTGAACCTCGACAGGTATCTGGGGCGCAATCTCCCCCAAACGCTGGACGAGGTTCCAGGTGAATGAGTCGTAGTTGTCAATCAAGAGAATCATAGAAATGCTGAGCCAAAAACAGTTCAATGCCTTTTCAACCGTTCACTCAAGCAGTGTCGCTGGATGGCCTTCGCGATCAATGAGCGGCATGACCAGCGGTTTGTAGATCGTTGTATACGCCTCAGCCGTGCGATGGGCATCGATCGCCTCCTGAGAGGCCCAGTGTTCTATGAGTACAAACCGCCGTGGCTCGGCAGTCGAGTGGTAGGCGTCAAAGCGCAGGCATCCTGGCTCCTGGCGGCTCTTGCGCATGGCCTCTGTGAGATGTTTGCAAAGCGCCGGCACATCGGCAGTATTTTTAGCGAGCAGCAAAATGGTGAGACAAATCATCCGAGCTTGTTTGAAAAATGGGGATCCGAACAGACCGATGCAGCCACACAAAGAGTCTAACGCCTCGGGGCCAAGGATTCATGCTCCGGCATTTCCCCTCGTGATGGCTCTGCGTCGGGCCAGAATGCGGATGTAGGGTGGCACAAACGCTGCGCGGTGAGCGAATGAGCCGATGCTTGCCCCCGGCTGGCTGTGATCTGGCTCGTAGACATCCTCAATCAAAAAGCCGGCCCGGCAGATGCCCCCCAGCAGGGCCGAGAGAGAGTGAATAAACTCCTGTGTGCCTGGCTCGCGGAGCCTCGATGGCAGTTCTGCTGGAAGCGGTTCGCTCCGCATCTGCGGATGCCGCACGAGGTAGCGGCCCCCCGCCACCGGTTCTATCGTGGCCTGCAGATTGATCGGCGATTTGTGCTGGCTCACATAGAGCCCCTGCTCTTTTGTGACGCGAGCCACTTCTGTAAAAACGCGATCCACTCTGGGCAGATAGCAGGTGCTCACCGGATGAATGACCAGATCGAAGCGGCCGGCCGATAGCATGCCTAGGTCGTCCATGGAGCCTTGCAGAATCTCCAAATCAATCCGGCGTTCCCGCGCCACCTCTCGATCGAGGGCAAGCATGGCTGGCGAAAGATCGACGACCGTCACATGCGCCCCCGCCGCGGCATAGAGAGGCCCGTGCTTCCCGCCACCCGCTGCCAGGCACAGCACATTGAGTCCATCTAGACGCTCCGGCAGCCAGTTTCGTTCAGGAGAGCCACCGCTGCCGAGCGTGCCCCGAGGATCGTTAAAGGCTTGATCGACAGCGGGCCGCGCCAGCGGCGATTGGGCGGCGGCCAGTCGATCCCAAGCGCGGCGGTTATGCTCCAGTACGGCCGCTGCCGACATGAAAGGTCCCTGCATCATCTCAACTCCATTCACTCATTCACTGCCAGACCCTCGCCTTTGCCTGCGACGAAAAAGTGCCAGAACGGCCACGGTTCCTCCGCACCACAGCAGCGCTATCGTAGTCGGCTCTGGCACATACGTTAGCTGATCCATGGCAAAGTACGCTGGCGTATTGAGCCCATACGCTCCGGAGTCGGAGCCCGTAAACGCAAACGACACGCTGTCGACTGTGCCGAGTCCAGAGAGATCAAACCAGGCCCAGTTGGCCAACAAGCCCGGCGAGGATCCCGTCCGCAGGTCGGCCAGATAAAACTCGGCTGAGCCGGTCGCAGACCCCGCCAAACTGCCAGATGCAGTCACGCGAAACCAGCCACCACTCGCCAGCGGAAAACTGAATCCGTATGCGTCGCCGTCTCGCATCGTCAAATAGGAGTAGGTCGTGTTGGCAATCTGAAAACCCGCCACCGTCTCGGCACTGGGCAGCGTGAGCACCGCCGAATCCCCATACGCAATTGCATAGTTCGTGGAAGAACCATACCCGGCCCCTCCGCTCCCGGTCCACGGATAGGCAGCGTATTGATTGGTGAACGAATTCTCGCTGCTGTTGACGACTCTTGAAAGCGCAAAGCCATACCAGTAGGGGTAGTCAACTCCGCCATAGTTATCGACGCCATATGTATTGGAAAACAAAGCGCTCCCCGCCACAATCGGCGTGCTGACTGATTGCCCGGCGACCAGCGTACCATCATTCCCATTGAAAAAACCGACTGCCGGAATGCTCGAGGGCGTTGTCAGCGTTTCAAAGGTCACCGTGCTTGCGAGCGCCTCCCCGCTGATCAATATGCCACATACGAGCGCCATCGCGGCCAGCCAGTCGTGCCAACGGGCCTTCACTCCTGGGACAATCTTTCGCGTACTTTTCATCCTGTACCATTCTCCGTTTAAAAAGAGTTCTCGATCTTGGTTGTAAAAACACTTGGACACGAATGAGGTTTAAGGCCCCGACCACGGCGAACCTGGGCTCTCCCCCTTGCCTCGCGTGAATGCAGCTGCCAGCACCAGTTTTTCGATTGTTTCAAAAATGAGGTGCACAGAGCCGTCGCCGGCCAGGCACTGCGCTGCGGTGGGATGGCGACTGCGCATCTCGTCTTCCCAAAACGGCATTGTGGCGTTGATCCCGTAGGCCTGATCAAAAACGTTACGGCCGTTGATCCATTGGCCGTCCGGCCAGGCTTCGGCAGCGCATTCCGCGATCAAGATTGTTTTTGACAAGCCGTCGGGGATCTCCTTCGGGGAGTAGCCCCGATCGGTCACAAGCACTCCCTTTTCAGGATTGTTGGGCGAGGCGATCCGCTCGCCCACCACGCCGCCGTAGTCGGTCGCTCCCATGCCCTTCACAATCGCTGTCTTGCGATCGGCGGAAGGGCAGAGAAAAACTGGCAGCACCGTTGCCGCCACCACAGCATTCGCTGGATCATCGAAAGGTTTCTGGATTTTCAGCCGGTCGGCAGTTGCCTGCTCTTCCAGCCACGGCAGAATGAACGCGTTCCATGCCAGACAGCGTTTGATGCCGCCGGATCCGCTCTTCCATTCCAAGCACCCAACTGGAAATGTTCGCTTTGCCAGCAGATAGCCATGCAGGGCACAGCCGATGTTGCGCATGTTGTTGGCGCACGATGTGCGGCGAGCCGCCTCGCGAGCGCTCTGCACCGCTGGCAGCAGCAGCGCGATGAGAAATGCCACGATCGCCACGACGGCCAGAAGTTCAACGAGCGTCATGCCGGCTGCCTGCGCGGCAAAGGCGCGCGTGACAGCGCAGCCGTCAACAGTCTTGCTGTTTTTTGGGACCATCGGCCACCTGCAATTCAGCCAGCCGTTTGCCTACAGAAGCGCGCAGGAAATCACCTGCAACACCAATCGGGTAAAGTCGTGCCAGCAGAAAAATCATCAGCCCACCAAACGACCGACCGCGTTGCCGCGCCCGTGCCTACCGCCCCGCCCTCGCAGGTTGGCATGCTCTGGAAAACTGGTAGGTCTTCTGACTCCCAAACTCAACCGGCTGTCGCCTTCTCATGAATCGAGCAGTAAAAACTGCTCGATTCACAATGGCTTTGTGTCAGCCGGCCTTTTCCTCTTTACCAGACAGGCTCTTTTTGCAGTCTGCTTGGTCTTTGGAGTCGCTTGGATACAGCGGCGGGGCCATCCCGGAATCACACCGGCGTTCCCTGTTTGCCTGTCGAGAGCAACGGCTTTCGACAGGCCACCAGATTCGTAGGGGCACTCTAACGATTGCTCGGCCCCTGTCAAGCGGCAACGCTCCGACCGTTACAAACCGCAGACTCTTCCAGATGCACCGGCCGTGCTGGAAAGCTGTACCGGTCGCGCAGAAAAACGCGTCACACTGTGCCTATTATCCGTAGCGACACCGTACAGAATACGCAGGCAAAACGCGTGGCATTTCTTACCCAACACGCATCGTAAGTCGTGGAATAAAAAATACTTGGGACTCGCTCAAGCTGCGCGAAGTCTTAGGCCGATAGCCACTTCTGTCCCCAGGGGCATCACTGTGCCCGTCGGGCAACCAGGGGGCGACAGTAACCTGAAATACTTCGAGTCACGGAAAGGCTCGACAGGCCTGTCGCAGAATAAACGTTAGTGGATCACAACCACGGGGTGACAAACCCCGCGCATGGGACGAAAACTCTCGCGTGATTCACAAGCAAAGGAGATGTGGCTCGATGAAGCGTATGTTGTTCCTCGGTGCGCTGGTTCTTGGCGTTACCGTTTGTAGTCAGTCTTTCGGTTTTGAGATCCTCGATCGGATGCTCGGCGGCCATAAGAGCTGCACCTCGTGCTGTGAGCCTGATTGTGCAGCCGGCGACGGTTGCTGCGAGCCGGCTTGTGATGCTGGTAAGGGTTGCGAGCCAGCATGTGATGCTGGCAATGGCGACGGTTGCTGTGAGCCTGCTTGCGATGCCGGTAACGGCTGCTGCGAGCCGACCTGCGGTGCCAAGGCGTGTGGCAAGAAGCGTTGCAAAAAGCATGATCTGTTTGGCGGGCTGAAGGGCCTGTTCGATCATTGCAAGAGCAAGCAGAAATCTTGCTGCGAGCCAGCTTGCGATGCTGGTAACGGTTGCTGCGAACCAGCTTGCGATGCTGGTAACGGCTGCTGCGAACCAGCTTGCGATGCTGGTAACGGCTGCTGCGGTACCAAGGCTTGCTGCAAGAAGCGTTGCGGCACGCCGATCTTGGACATGCTCCGTGCATGCCACAAGGCGAAGAAAGCTCGCTCCAGCTGCTGCAATAGCTGCTGCGACAGCGACGAGCCCGACTGCTCGGCCGGCAACGGCTGCTGCGAGCCGGCTTGCGGTGCTGTAGAAGCCGCTCCAGTCGAGGCACCTGCTGCCCCGACTCCGGACGCTTCTGCTTCACGGAATGCTCCGGCCCGCGTCATCGCGGTGAGCCGGACGGTGGCTGCTAAGTAGTTCTAAAAAAATAAGTCGAACGGATATTCCGTTGCCCGACTTCAGTCAGTGAGCTCTGCCCGGGACAACCGTCCCGGGCAGAGCTTTTTTTATGCGATTTCTAATCCTTGTCGCGGGCGTGCGAAGGGATAACGCCGCCTATCTGCCAACCCGCGGTCGCTTGAGTTGACGCTCGCACCAGCAAGAAAAAATGGCCAGCGGCCAACTCATGGCTAAATAAAGGATCGCCGTCACGCACGCCAACTCCAGAATGCGTCCCGTCGAAAGAGCCAGCACACTGTACCGCTTGGTCAATTCAATCACGGTGATCACCGAGCAGACGCTCGTGTCTTTGAACATCGCAATAAAGTCGCTCGTCACCGGCGGCATCACGATCCGCACCGCCTGCGGCACAAGCACATGCCTGAGCGCCTGCCATGTGGTCATGCCCAGCGAGCGGGCCGCATCCAACTGACCCGGCGGCACAGCTTTCAGCCCGGCTCGATAGATCTCCGACTCATAGGCCGAGTAGTTGAGCGCCAGCCCTAGAATCGCTGCTACCAGAGCCGGCAATGCCAGTCCTATTTTGGGCAGCAAAAAAAAAATCGCATAAAGCTGCAGCATCAGTGGCGTGCCCCGCAGCAGTTCAACATAGGCTGTCAGGAGCGGCCGCACGCTCGGCGGTCCGTAGAGCCGGCCGATGGCCACAGCCAAGCCGATCAGCACAGCCAGGGGAAAGGAAACACAGGAGAGAAACAGCGTCATGCCCGCCGACTCCACCAACAGTGGCAGCGTTTCCCACACCAATTCTCCAAGACTGTGCGACTTGGCCGGCAGAATTTCGCTCGCGTCTCGCAGCATCAGCATCTGCTGCCGACCGGCCAGATCCCAGTGGTTGTACAGTTTTTCTAATCGCCCATCGGCAATGATTCGACCGATTGCCCCATCGATAGCGGCTGACAATTCCGGCGTGTCTGGAGCCGTTAGAATCGTGTAGAGCCCGCCGGCAAACGGCCTGTCAACGGCGCGCAGATGAGTGAAGCGGTCGGCGTAAAAACTGAAGATGCAGTCGTCCATGACAGTGGCATCCAGCACGCCGCTGCTGACCTGCTCCAGCGAATCAATCGTGCCATCGTAGCCAATCACATCAACGGCCAGATCGGACCGCGACCGCATCACGATTTCGGCCGCTGATCCGCTCAGTACCCCCACCCGCCAGTGGCCTCCGGGACCGCTCGAGGCCAGCCGTTGAAAAGTGTCAAGCGGCCCGTCTCGCCGCGTGAGCAATTGCAAGGCATAGGCAAAGTAGGGCCGCGAGCAGCGGTAATCTCGCTGCCGCTGCGGCGTCAATTCAATGCCGTTGAGAATGCAGTCGGCCGACCGGCCCAGCAGCAATGGCAGACGATCCCACTGCCCCTGCTGAAATCGCGGCTTGACCTCCAGCTCCTTTGAGATCAAAGCCGCCAGATCGACTTCAAATCCCGTGAGAACGTGCGGGTCACTCGGATCAGGAAAGACATGCGGCCCACCCCCTTCTTGATCGGCTGCCCAGACAAGCTCTCCTCTCGCCACAACGGCGTCGAGATCGGCCGCTGTCCCACCCCTCAACATCGCGCAGAAAAAAACGCCGCCCAAAAGCCCCGCCGTCCAGCCATGGGAGGCACCCCACGGGAGCCTGTGACTACGATTCAAGGTTGCCCCACAGCAACGCCAGCAGAGCCACGAGAAAATCCCTTGCCGTCGATTCATGAGGGCTCCCTGCGGAGTCGTCCCAGCCCGCCATCGGGTTCAAGCACCGTAAGAGCGAGGAATTGCCAGTCGCGTTCCAACCGCTCGCCTCGCTGAATAAAGTCGTCGGCCTTTTCAGCCGCTGAGGCGAAGTCTGCCAGCAACGGATCGACCAGCTTGGCACGGGGCAACTGCGAAACAAGTGTCTTAATGTCGCGATCGAGGCCCATTCGCACGCGGGCAAAAACAACCCATCGCAGCAGAAAGCCCCAGAGGATAAGCCAGACAAATGCCTCAAACAAAAAGCCCGCTCCATCGACTGGCCGGCCACCCCACAGATGACCCACAAAAAAGTTCCAGCCTGCCCGCCCCAGCGCAGCCACGAAGAGCCCGGAAAAAAGCAGCTCGAAAAACCCTCGGAAGATTCGGCCATCAATCTGTCCCCGCCGTTCTGCCACAAGCCGCTGGATACCGGCGGCTAACCATGCACCACTGCGTTCTAAGAGCGTGCCGACTGTCGCCTGCACGGCCGGTCCGTCGAGTCGCGCGCGGCCTACGAGCGGTTCACTCAAGCGGGCTCTGGCCGCCAAGCCAACAAGAATGCTGCGCGACTGTTCGACCTCCGATTCGTCGAGACCCAGTTCTGAGATCGCCTGCCAAGCACCGTGGGGATTTGTCACAGGCACGACTGCCTGGCCAGCCAGCACTCGCGATAAGAGACTGCCACCCGCCGATCGCATGCGCGGCCAGAACGCTGCCAACGCTCTCACCGTATGGAGAAACATAGCAAAGGGTCCACCCTGCCAGCGGTCTACAATCTCATCTGTAAGAATGCGTTGCCAAGAAAACCGGCTGCTCCGCAGCCTGAGGCCAATCGCCCGCCCCACAAGCTCCTCCAGTCGCGATCGCTGCGTCTCTACGCCAGCAACCAACGCTCTGACAGCGCCTGCGTAGGGTTCAATTTGTTCGCGCGACTCCCGCAGAAACCAGCCCGCCAAATCGATCGCGCCGGTGCGGCGCACGCGGCGAGCTGCCCGACCCACCAGCTCCTCGTCGATGGCCGTTACCAACGCTTGGAATCCCGGCTCTTGCTTGACCCCGGCCACGGCTCTGCGGACAGCTTCGAGGCCATCGATTCTGAAAATGTGCGGCACGACAAAGCCCTGCGATTCCAACTCCTTCTGCCAGTCGCCGCGAATGTCTGGGTCGCGGGAAGCGTGCGTTTGCACAAACAGCAGCGGCCGGCCCGGAGCAAATGCGGCCACCTCACGCGCCACGATCCACGATCGATATTTCTGCGCCGTAGCCACCAGCAACAGCACATCGCAGGCAGGCACGATCGCTTCCAAAAGATCCCGGTTGTGATTGGTGTCACTGGGTCGCAAGGGACGAGCGAGAGGCAACGCAAGTGGTCGATCTGCTCTCACAGAATCGGCCTGCGTGTCGGGGTCGGGGCAGTCGATAAGCACGATATTCGCTACGGCCTGGGAGCTGCTGCGCACGACGCGGGCTTGCATCGCATCGACTGGCAAAAACGACAGATCAAGATCCTGCGACACAACCACCACAGGATAAATCGTGGTCGGCCGCGCCACATCGCTGGCAGAGCTAACATCGCAGCCCGCCAACGCATTCACTAGCGTGCTCTTGCCGGTGCCAGTGCCGCCGATCACTCCCACTACCAACACCCGCGACAACTCCCGCCGCGCCCGGTCGAGTCGCGGTTCAACGTCTACCCACCGCTCACACACCCGCCTTGCCGGCGGCCACTCATCGGCCGAGCGGCTCCAGTGCTCAAGCGACTCAATCAATTCGTCGAAGCGGGCAAAGTTGGCCTGCTGATTGGCCGCAGCTTCTCGGGCCCGATCGCCATCAGAGGCCTGATCAAGATGAGTTGTCATCGCGAAAACTCCCGGCCACATTCAAATAAGAGCCGTCGTGCCGCAACCACCTCAGGCCTGGCGGCCGCGGCAGCCAGCCGGTCAATCTCGTCCAGACGATGGCCGAGCACCACATCGTGCAGGGTTTCAGCCAGCACGCGACTGCGTTCAGCCGACCAGCCGGCAAACAGCGTTTCGATAAGTGGCTTGAGTCCGGCCACCGTCAAGCCTAAAGCTCCCTCGCCCGCCAGCGTGGCGACGGTGCCAACGACAACATCGCCGACATGGTGGACGAGCGTGGAGAGCCCACCGGCAGTGGCTGCCGCTGCCGGCACTGCTGCGGCACCGGCCAACCCCAACGCCACAGTGATGGCCGGTCGGGCCACGGCGCCCACATTCAGCCCCGCTAAAATCCAGCGCACGGTGTCTGGATTGTCGGTCGAAAAACGATCCAGTTCGCCGCGGACAAATGTCCGGTAATCTTCCGATACGACAGGCAGCGCCGCATGACGGCGCTCTAGATCGGCATACCACGCCGTGCGATCTCCTTCCACGAGCACGCCTTGGAGCATCGTGGCCAGGCGTGGATGAGTGCGACTGATGTCTTGCAGACGCTCGACAAAATTGGTCAGGGCCTGCTTGAGTGCCGCGAGTTCAACAGCGGAAAAATCTTCACGGCACTTGGCCTCACTGCGGGCCAGGCCTGTGTGGCGGGCCACCCACATCACCCCCTTGCCGGCCACGCGGTAGGCCTTGCTGACTGTCAAATCAAATCCTGACCGTCTTGGCTCGAGCCACTGCCAGATTTCATTCCAGACCAGTTTGCGAGGAGCGGATGGCAGATCGACTTTCACGCTCGCCTCATCGCCGAGCACGCGACGAGCCTGCTGCCACTGCTGCGCGGTCGATTCAAAAGCATCCAACCACTCCCCCGCCCCCTGATCGGGGTCGAGGACAACAGCCAAGGCTCCCTTCATCGCCTCCAGCTTGATGCGGTCGAAGTCGGAACCTGCCAAGCGGGCCGCGAGATCCGCCACGCCCTCTTGGCAATCGCTATCGCTAACCAGTGGCGATTTGTCATGAGCGCTCAGCTCGGGGAGGGCATGAAAAACAATCCGGCCGGTTGCTGCGGCCTCGGCTGAAAAGGGGACTGCATAGACCGCCGCCGGTTCGACGCCCGTCTCGGCCATGAATGTAGCCAGCCAGCCAGCGATCCGCTGGCGTTGCTGCGGCCAATCGATCATGTTGAAAACAACGATCACCGTTTTCTTGGCCGTAGCGGCGGCAGTAAAAAATTCTCGCACCGGAGCATCGTTGTATTTTTGCTGCGTGAGCACCGCCACGATCACATCGCAGGCATTGCGCACCAGCCTGGCGCGATGGCCGTTTTCACGCAGCGTGCCGTCAATGTCGGGCGTGTCGATCAAAACCAGTCGCGTTGGTTGCTGGCCGCTGGGATCCTCTCGCCAGATGAGGTAGTGGCTGCCTGCCTCAGCGGGCGAACTCTCGTCGCCACATCCATCAATGGCATCCTGCGGGCTTCTCCACGGCACGGGCAAAAACTCTGGAAAGAGCTCTGCAGGATTGATTCTGTCTGCCATGCCTCGCGGCAGACTGGCGACTGGATAGCGAGTGCGGGCCGCTTCGGGTACCGAACGGCTGATCTGGCTGCCGATAAGCGTATTGGTGATCAGGCTTTTGCCCGTGTTCGTCCCGCCGCAAACGGCCGCCACCAGAAAAGCCTCGCGAGACACCTGCGGCGCGAGCTTATCGAAAAGTTGCCCATGCCACTCCGATCGACACGGATCAGGCACGCCGAGCGATTCTCCCAGCGATTCAAGAGCCTGGACAAGCCTGCAGAGTTCTTGAATGCTGCCGGCCCAAGCGTCAAATATCGCGGGAGCATCGCGTTGTAAAAAATCCGGCACCACTACAGTTCTCGCTTTCTTTTCCGCTCATGCCCGGCCGTTGTCGCTACTGGCTATCGCTGTTCCATCGAATGCGTTGCCGTGAGCGGGCCACCACCCTAGACTTTGAGAGTGAGGAGCGTTGAGACGCTCCTCACTCCTTAGTTCTTGGCAACAGTCTGTCTTCCCGCGATGCAGCGGGCAAATCCGCCCTTTTGAAAGTCTAGAAATCCTATGCTCCAACGCCGCCCTCTTTTCCCCGGTGTGATTGAAATGAACCATCAGGCTGGGTGGCGCATCGGCTGTAATGTCTATCTGGTACACGACGACTCCGGGTGGGGCCTGATTGATGTTGGCTACTCCGAAACGATTGAAGAAATCGTCGAAATGATACGGCAGATGGATTTTCCGCTTTCCCAGTGCCAAGCCCTTGTCGCCACACATGCCGATGTCGATCACATTCAAGGCCTCGCCAAAGCCAAGTCGCTCTTAAAGGCGCCAACATTCTCTCATCCCAAAGCTGTCGATTCGCTGGAAACGGGCGATCGCATCAAGACATTTGCCGAAATTGCCGCGCAAAATGTCCACCTGGAAATGCCCGTCGTGAAGATCGATCACACTGTCGATGACGGAGACTCGATCCAGATTGGGGGCCAGCGACTCGAGGTCTGGCACACGCCAGGCCACACCGACAGCCAACTGGCTTTTCGTTTGGGCAATCTACTGCTTTCCGGCGATAATATTTATCGCGACGGCGCTGTGGGTGCCATCGACGCGCATCACGGCAGCGATATTCCCTCGTTCATCAAATCGTTAGATCGCATTGCGGCAAGCGATGTCGAGTGGCTGCTCCCCAGCCACGGTCCGATCTTTCGCAAGGACGAACAGATGATTCGAAAAACAATCAGCCGCTTGGAGAGTTATTTAAAACTTGCCGACTTCGGCACCTGCGCCACTGAATGGCCGCTCATGGACGAGTGGGATCGCGAGCTAGCCGAAGGCCGCGTGCCGGCATAAACCAGCCGTCTGGACGAGTCTTTGCCCAGTTTTTGACCGTGCCGATTTTTCCGTAAAGACCGGTCGTACCGGTGGTCGATACTCTCCCTAGAAGCTCGATTTTCAGGGGGACTATTCGGATGACACGGCAACTCTTGTCCGCGAGGTTTTGGGCCGCACCAGCCCTGCTGGCTGGTGCGATATTTTTCGCGGCGGCTCCAGCCAATGCCCAGCCGCCTTCCGCTGGCCAACAGGCCTTCGGAGGTCAGTGGGGCTCTTCCTACAGCAGCCAAGACTGGAGCCGCTTCTACCACTATCCGTACATCTTCTATCCGCATAATTTCTATGCCGATGGCTACATGCAAAGTGCCAACGATCTCTACCACCGCTATCCTCAAGAAATGCGGGTTCCCGTCTATAACCGGTCGTGGCAAAACTTCTATCCCAAGGCCCGCCGCTACCATCAGGGCCACCACTTTAACCTCGACGTGTTCTAATGGCCGGCAGATTCGCCGCCCATGAAAAATCCCTCGCCGCCCACGCAGCATCCAGCTTTTGAAAATGAGCAAGAGCGTGCGCGCTGGTGGCTCGACAATGTCTATCAGGGGGACGACGCCGTCCAACTCACTCCCCGGGCCGTGATCACAGGCATGATCATCGGCGGGGTGATGTCGATCTCAAATCTCTATGTCGGTCTCAAGACCGGCTGGGGACTGGGCGTCACGATCACAGCTTCGATCATTGCCTTTGCCGTTTTTAAGTTTCTCGAAGCGGTTGTGCCGGCCTACCGCAACCGTCCGTTTTCGATCCTCGAAAACTACACGATGAGCAGTGCGGCAAGCGCTGCCGGCTATATGTCGAGTGCCGGTCTTGTCTCGGCGCTGCCCGCGCTTTTGATGACCACAGGCAGGCTGCTGGAGTGGTGGGAGATCATGCTCTGGCTGGGCTCGATCTCGATGCTGGGCGTTTTCATGGCAATCCCACTCAAGCGCCAGTTGATCAATATTGATCAACTCCCTTTTCCCTCCGGCATCGCCACTGCTGAAACGCTCAAGAGCATGCACACCGCCGGCGACGAAGCTGTCATCAAGGCGCGATCCTTGTTTTTTTCGGGGCTCCTCGGCGCGGCGGTGGCGATCTGGCGCGATCTCTTTGCGCAGATCAAGCCCCTGGCCGCCTACGCATTTCCGACGGAGCTCCCCTTTTTTCCCACGCAGACTGGCCGCGATTTGCTCACCAAATACACGATCGGCATCGAAGGCTCGCTGATCATGGTGGCTGCCGGCGCGATCATGGGACTGCGGGTGGCGACATCGATGCTGATCGGATCGGTGATCTGCTTTGGCATCATCGGACCGATTCTCGTCGAGCAGGGCATTGCCCAGTCGGGCTATCGAGGGATTGTGTCGTGGGTGCTTTGGCCATCAACAGCGATGCTCGTGGCCTCTGGGCTCCTCTCCTTTAGCCTCAAATGGCGGACGGTGCTTCGCGCCTTTGGCGGACTCTCGTCCATCGTTGGCGGTGGCAGTCAAAACGATACAAAGACTCACGATCCGCTGGCACACATCGAAGTGCCCGGCTCATGGTTTGTTGGCGGAACGCTGCTTTCGGGCACGGCCTGCGTCGTTCTGGGTCACTTCCTCTTTGGGATCAGTTGGTGGATGGGGATCGTTGGGGTGCTGCTGACATTTTTACTTTCAATTGTGGCGGCACGGGCGACGGGCGAAACTGACATCACACCCATCGGTGCCATGGGAAAGATTACGCAACTCGTCTATGGAGTGCTTGCGCCAACCAACATCACGACCAACTTGATGACCGCATCCATCACATCGGGGGCGGCTTCCCACGCCGCCGATCTGCTGACCGATCTCAAGAGCGGCTATCTCCTCGGTGGCAACCCACGCAAGCAAACGATATCGCAGTTTTTTGGCGTCATCGCCGGCACGCTGATTTCGGTGCCGGCATACCTCTTTGTCGTGCAACGCAATCCGGAAAACCTCGGCTCTGAGGCATTGCCCGCGCCGGCTGCAAAGGTCTGGGCCAGTGTTGCCCAACTGCTGGCAAAAGGGGTTGATGCCTTACCGGCCGGAGCCCAAGAGGCGATTGTCGTCGGTGCGATTCTGGGCATCGTGCTGACGCTCCTGGAAGAATTCGCTCCCCCGAAATGGCGCGTCTGGATTCCGTCGACGACGGGACTGGGAATTGCCGGCGTTATCCCGGCCTTCAATTCGATTGCCATGTTTATGGGGGCCTTGTGTGCCTGGACGATCGCCAGAGCCTCCCCTAAAGCTGGCGATACCTACACCGTGCCTGTATCGAGCGGCCTGATTGCCGGCGAATCACTGATGGGCGTGGGCATTATTTTGACGCTCGAAATCCTCAAGCTGTGCGGTCTCTGGACCGGCTGATCAAAAACTTTTCTGCTCTTTGAGCCTGCTGTTCATCCATCGCCTGCTTAAGATTTTCATCGATCGCAGCCAGCAGTTCTTGCGTGGTGAGGTAGGGCTGTTTGGGACCGATCAAGATGGCGAGGTCTTTTGTCATCTTTCCCTGCTCGACCGTCTCGATGCAGACCCGTTCCAAGGTGTCGGCAAAACGCGTCACATCGGGCGTGCCATCGAGTCGTCCGCGGTGGGCCAAGCCTCGCGTCCACGCAAAAATGGAGGCGATCGGATTGGTGGATGTGGGCTTGCCCTGCTGGTGCTGGCGGTAGTGCCGGGTGACTGTGCCGTGGGCCGCCTCGGCCTCAACGGTTTTGCCATCGGGCGTCATCAGCACGCTGGTCATCAGGCCCAGCGACCCAAAGCCCTGCGCCACGATATCGCTTTGTACATCGCCGTCGTAATTTTTGCAGGCCCAGACATAGCCCCCTTCCCACTTCAGGGCCGATGCCACCATGTCGTCGATCAAGCGGTGCTCGTAAGTGATCCCCTTGGCGGCAAAATCGGCCGCAAACTCGGCTCTGAAAATCTCTTGGAAGATGTCTTTGAATCGACCGTCATACACTTTGAGGATCGTATTTTTTGTCGAGAGATAAACCGGGTAGCTGCGGGCGAGGCCGTAGCGAAAACTGGCCCTGGCAAAGTCGCGGATCGAGTCATCGAGGTTGTACATCGCCATCGCAACGCCAGCGGATGGAAAGTCGAAGACATTGAATTGCATCGGCTGCGAGCCATCGGTCGGCGTAAATGTCAGCGTCAGCACACCAGGGCCGGGAATCTTCACGTCGGTGGCGCGGTATTGATCCCCAAACGCGTGACGGCCAACGACAATCGGCTTGGTCCAGCCGGGCACCAGACGGGGAATATTGCTGATGATGATCGGCTCGCGAAAAATCACCCCTCCCAAAATATTGCGGATCGTGCCGTTAGGGCTCTTCCACATTTTCTTGAGTTTGAATTCTTCGACGCGAGCCTCGTCGGGCGTGATCGTCGCACACTTCACACCGACGCCACATTCCTTGATGGCATTGGCCGCGTCAATGGTGACCTGATCGGCCGTGGCATCACGATTTTCAATCGAGAGGTCGTAGGTGCGCAGATCAAGGGCCAGGTAGGGCAGGATCAGTTGTTCCTTGATGAAATGCCAGATGATGCGAGTCATCTCATCGCCATCGAGATCGACCACGGACCCGACAACATTGATCTTACTACTGGTGCTCACGAAAGCCTCTGCATGGTGGGGAGTCGTCGCAAAACGTCACGCAGTTGTACCAAGCCCAGCGATATGGCAAGAAGACCTACGCGTTGCCGCTGGTTGCTGGCTCTCGTTTTTTGCCGCCGATTTTCTCGGCTCGAGGATTTTCTAGTCTAGAATCGGTTCTCTTCAGAACCGATTCTCTAAGGAACTATCCGCATGGCGACTGTCAAAGACCTTGTTTGCGGAATGGATGTCGATCCTGCGACGACTCCCTACCGCGAGAACGATCGCGGCCAGGCGTATTTCTTTTGCGCGGCCGGCTGCCGGGAAAAATTTCTGGCCGATCCGCAAGCCTATGTCAGCGGCAAAGCGACGTTCCTCAAGATGCCGTCACAGGGGGAGTCGCCACCGCTCTTTCAGCTCTCTGCTTTTAAGTCTGGCCGATCTGGTGTTACGTCTGCTGCCATCTTTATCTGTCCGATGGATCCAGAAATCAGGCAGGCAGGCCCCGGCACATGTCCCATCTGCGGCATGGCCTTGGAACCAGAAATGCCCGCCATGCAGGCGGGCCCGAATCCCGAAAGCGTCGACATGAGACGGCGGTTTTCGATCGGCTTGGCCCTTGCTCTGCCTGTCTTGGCTCTGGAAATGGGTGGGCACCTGTTCAATCTCCACTGGCTCTCCCAACAGGCATCTCACTGGGTGCAATTCGCGTTGGCCACGCCGGTGGTGCTGTGGGCCGGCTGGCCGTTTTTTGTGCGCGGCTGGCGATCCGTCAAGACGGGCCATCTCAATATGTTTACGCTCGTCGCCATGGGCACCGGCGTGGCCTGGGTCACAAGCGTTTTTGCCACGGTTGCCCCCCAGCTTTTTCCAGCAGCTTTTCGCAACTCCGCCGGCGAGGTGCCTGTTTACTTTGAAGCCGCCGCCGTCATCACAGTGCTTGTGCTTCTGGGGCAGATCATTGAACTGCGGGCGCGGGAGCAGACGGGGGGGGCCATCCGTGCGCTCCTCGACTTGGCACCGCAAACGGCCTGTCGGATTGCCGTCGATGGCAGCGAACAGGATCTGCCGCTGGAGCAGATTCTCGTTGGCGATCGGCTCCGAGTGCGGCCTGGTGGAAAGGTGCCGCTGGATGGCACGCTTCTGGAGGGCAAGAGCAGCGTCGATGAATCGATGCTGACTGGCGAATCGATGCCTGTAGGCAAGAGCGTTGGCGACCGGTTGATCGGCGGCACCATCAATCAGACTGGTGGATTTGTGATGCGAGCCGATGCGATCGGCCGCGACACAATGCTCGCCCGCATTGTGCAGATGGTCTCGATCGCCCAACGCAGCCGGGCTCCCATTGAGCGGATTGTCGATCGGATCTCGGGCTGGTTTGTGCCGCTGGTGATCGCGGTGGCTGGGCTGGCTTTTTTGACTTTCGCGATCGCGGGCCCGCAGCCGAGATTGGCGTTTGGCCTGATTGCGGCTGTCTCGGTGCTGATCATCGCCTGCCCCTGCGCACTTGGTTTGGCTACACCAATGTCGATCATGGTTGGCATTGGAAAGGGCGCGCAAGCCGGCGTGCTGATCAAGGATGCCGAATCGCTAGAACGCTTTGAAACGATCGACACGCTGGTCGTCGATAAAACAGGCACGCTCACCGAGGGCAAGCCCCGCGTGATGGCTGTGATTTTGGCCGCCGATTCAATCCCTCTATCCACGAGTGAACTCCTCCGACTCAGCGCCAGCCTGGAACGCATGAGCGAGCATCCGCTGGCGGCAGCGATCGTCCTAGCGGCAGGCGAACAGGGACTCTCTTTGGCGATAGCCAACGATTTTATTGCGACCGTCGGCGAGGGTGTGTCTGGAATTGTCGAGGGCCGCAGGATTGCCGTTGGCAACCGCCGCTTTCTCGATGGACTGGGTCAGACGACTGCGACCGAGGCCACGGCGGCTTTGAATCAACAAGCCGAGTCGCTGCGGCAGACCGGGGCAACGGTTGTGTTTGTGGCCATCGACGGCCAAGCCTCCGGCATCATCAGCATTGCTGATCCGATCAAAGCCACAACACCCGCAGCCATTCGCGAACTGCGGGCTGAAGGCATTCGTATCGTGATGCTGACAGGCGACAACCAGACCACTGCCAGAGCCGTGGGCCAGCAACTTGGGATCACAGAGATCGAGGCGGGTATTTCGCCACTTGACAAAAGCGCCGTGATCGAGCGACTGCGCCGCGAGGGTCGCCGTGTTGCGATGGCGGGAGACGGTGTCAACGATGCCCCGGCGCTGGCGGCCGCCGACATCGGTATTGCCATGGCCACCGGCACCGACATTGCCATCCAGAACGCCGGCGTGACGCTGGTGCGCGGGGATTTGCAGGGCATTCTCAAAGCCCGACAACTCTCGCAAGCGACCATGAAAAACATTCGTCAAAATCTGTTCTTCGCTTTTTTCTACAATGCCATTGGCGTGCCGATCGCGGCCGGCGTGCTCTATCCTTTCTGTGGCCTGATGCTTTCGCCGATGATCGCCGCCTTGGCGATGGCGCTCTCCTCGTTGAGCGTCATCATCAACGCCCTGCGGCTGCGCTAAAACCCACGCTCAAACCTTCGGTGCTTGCGCGGTGGCGGGATGAGATCGGCGAGCCGGTCGAGGAACTCAAAAGGTGTGACACGGGCCGCAGCCAGCCTCTCCCGGAGGGCACGGAGGCATCGAGGTCGCCCCCGCGATCTCGAGCGGGTAGAATGAAGATCATGATCAAGAACCCGGAGGAATACCGACGTCAGTCTGAACTCGAGCGGTGGCAGGCCCTCCGGCTGATGAGCGTCGAGGAGTCCATCGCACTGGGTGAGTCGCTCCTCACCTCGGAGATCATGCGGTTGGCTGAGTTCCCGGACGACGATCATCCCCGGAGCCTTGCGATCACGCTTCGGATCAAGCCCAAAGCAGTCCAAACCTGAGGCGTACGGCATTGGCTCCCAGCGAATTCGATTCCTTCTGTCGGTTCGTATTCCAGTTCCTCGACGACCGTGGAACGCGGTACCTCGTCATCGGTGGCTTGGCGGTGATCGTCGTCGGCGAGCCCCGCACAACGGCAGACGCGGATGCACTCGTCTTCGCAACACCCGCCGAGGCTGAGTCCCTGATTCGACAGGCTACTGAAGCCGGCTTCGATCTCCACGAAGACATCGAACGAAAGCGACTCGCGGAGACAGGAACCTTACGGTTTCGGAGAGGGCGGTTTCAGGTCGACCTCATCACGGCGTCGTTGCCCTTTGAGGAAACCGCCTATCATCGCGCCAGCTTCCACCAGCTCTTTGGCATCCGCCTCCCATTTCCCAGCCCTGAAGACCTGATTCTGTTTAAGATCCTCGCCGGCCGCGACAAGGACATTCTCGACGCGATAGGAGTGGCCCGCCGCCATGCCGATCGTATCGATGTGGCGTATCTCGAGCGAACGCTGCTGCCGCTCTGCGAACTCGCGGAAGAGGTGTCGTACTGGAATCGACTGCACAACGTGCTTGCTCGGGCACGAGGAGACGCCGGATCAGCCGCCGGCTAGGCCTCTCTAAGAGCAAGGATGGCCCGACACCAGCGGAACGGTGAAAGCAACCATTAAGGGCACCGGGGTTTAGGAGTGAACGGGCGTACAAGGACACTACCAGTAAAGTACAGAATGTCGTGACAGACAGCCCGGATCGGTGTGCTCTATCTCTCTGTGGCTTGATGCTTTCGCCGATGATCGCCGCCTTGGCGATGGCGATCTCCTCGTTGAGCGTCATCACAAACGCCCTGCGGCTGCGCTAAAACCCCCGCTCAGACTGTATGCTTTGCTGGTGTCTGTGATCCATTGCCTTCGCCATACTATTGCCTTCGCCATCCATGTATTGCCTTCGCAAGGAATCGCCTGTGGTTAGATTCGCGTTGCAAGTCTGCCAAGCGGCCTGCGTGGTGGCAGCGCTCGCGCTTGCAGATCGGTTAGTGGCCGATGAATTTCCACGCCCGCACGACAGTGAGACCGACCTGACCCCCAGCCCTTGCAGCCCTTGCCAAAAGGTCCGAATAAGAGGATTCTTCCAGAGAGTACCCACCACCAGGTGGCTGGTTTTCAGGCGCCGAATGACACCTGGCGGACGAACTGGCGGGTAGGACACGCCGTCTATGTCCCCTGTAATTTTCGTAGCAGCGGTTCGTTAGACTGACTCCCCTTCACTTACAATGAGGCCGGTACATCGCAATGAAAAAGTCCCCGCCAAACGCATTCAAAGCCCACTTTGAGCAGGCCGTTGAAACTGACGCCAACTTCAACATGAGACAATTGGCCAACGCCGTTTGGTCGCTCGTCGAAGCGAGGCCAGGTGTCGCAGGCGTGATCCCGACGATTCGTTCCCTACTCGGAGATCAGTACCGCAAATTGTCGTTTTCAATCCTTCGCAATGCGTTCCTGATCGAGCTCGTCAAAGTTCCGAAGATCGAAACAACCAAGTTTCGAGTCCGTTGGTTCGACCAACTCAAAGGCGACCCACGATTTTGCTCGTTTGAAGAATGCCTCGAAATTGCCACTGATTTGCTGAGCATGTTGCCCGACTGGCTGCATACTCCCACCCACTTGGAAGTGCTCAATCTCTCGTTCACAAATGGAATGATCCCCTACGAGGCACCTTTGGATTATCAACGGAGACTGACTCCGGATCGGCGTCTTCACCAACAGGGCAATCTGATTTGGCTCTTCGACGACTTGGTTCTTCGCACCCTGAAATTGCGAAAGTACCTCACCGAGTCAGAGACCAGTCCCGACCACCGCTTCTTTCGCAAAGTTCTGACCGACAAGATCAAAATCAAGACGTACTTGACCGATCGAGTTCTCACCGGCGAACACAAAACAAACCGCGAGAAGCGTTGGGAGACACCACCCAACTCGGTTCACTTTGCCGAGCGGCGCACTTGCATGGCCATCGAATATGCCCTGGCAACCCAGATTTGTGCATTTGAGGGATTTCCGATCGCGGCTCTTGAACAGCTTCAGCAAGCGAAGATCCTATCCAACCCACTCCCGACGGCGCTTTGTCCGATTACCGGAGACGCTTTGTGTTACGAAGCATTTCGCGACGCGTTATTGAATCCAACGCACGGGAAGTCCGACTTCCAGGTCGGGCACTTGAATCCACTGAAGTTGGGAGACGTCGATGGCGCTACCACCGGTCACACGGCAGACAACATCAGTTGGATTTCTGCCGACGGCAACCGAATCCAAGGGAGCCTTAGCTTGCGTGACGTTCGCGGTTTGATTCAACGGATTTCCGAGAACTACGCCCGCCTGGCTTGGTTGCCGTCGGCGTAACGCTCAATGGAATCTCTCCGGCAACACAGGCTCTTGCTTGCTTCGCCAGTTCACGCGCTTCAATACGTTTCTCGACGGCAACTTTCACCAACCTTGTGATGTGGTCACGCGTGGTCTCGGATTTGGCGATCGGCAAAACGAGTTCTTGGATTCGTTCACCCAAGCTATCAATGATGTCCTGAGTAAATTGCTTGGAGCGAATCTGTCGCTGAACCACAGGTGCACTCAAAACTGCGAGCAGTAAGTAGGGATTCAATCCATAAGCATTGGGGTTCACTCGGAGTTTATAGAGATGGCTTTGATACAGCATTTCACGATCGGCTTCAGTCACGATCGCGCATGTGCCAATCAAGTAAGTTCCGTCTTTCACCATGAGGACATCGCCGGGACGCACATCCTGTTTGTTCCTGAGTGATGCGTGAATCTCTCGGGAAACCGAATGTTTGGGGTCTGCTTTCAGTTCCCAATTACTGATGTCCGAAGTTCGGATGAACGGAATCGTGCCCGTTCCATAGGCGAGTTTTCCGATCTCGTTGCCGGTGGAAATGCTCAACACGTTTTCTGCCACAAGTTGGCTGACTTTCAAAAGTGCGTGAGTCGCATCGAGTCCTGCCAATTCCTCATCGGATTGAGGGTTGTAGTACCGAGGACAAAGAATGTTGCTGGCCAATTCGGTTCGGTCGAGTGCAAATCCAAGATGTGAGGAGACACCAAGTTTGTCTTTCTTGAACGCCGCGAAGTTCGCAGCAATTTTAGGCAGATCGTTGTGGGGGATGCTTCGGGCTCGTGAGTCTTGTCCGCACCATTTGGCCTCGGCCATGAAGAGAGTCGGCGAATGCTTCTTTGAATTCGTGCCGTTCTTCGTCGCCAATAGCAAACATGTCTTCGTGTGTGTGCCACCCTTGCCTGACGTTTTGAAAAGCGCCTCCGGCATTCCGATAACCGCTTGCACGTTCGCATGTCGTGTGATGTATTCCACAACGTGACGGTAGGACTTGTTGGACAAAATGCTTTCCGGCAAGACCATACCGAGCCGCCCGCCAGGTTTGAGTAGCGAAAGACATCGCTCGACAAAAAGCACTTGCGGTGGGACGTTAGTTTGCAGTTCACCGATTGGTTCCAATTTTCCAGATCGTGGGTCTTTCAACCAACGCTTGGCGAGATCGAAAGTCCGGAGCACTTCAGGCATCGCTGCCACGATACGAACTCCAAACGGTGGATTGGTGAGCAACAAGTCGACTCCACCATCTGGGAGTTGTTCTCTCAATCCTTTTGAGCCGTTTTGAAGTGCAATGCTGTCACCGTTGATGATGTTCGGGTGCCCGCCCGTCAGCAGCGCGAGATGAGCCTTCGCTAACCGGGCCAAATAGGAATCTTTGTCGATCCCAAAAAGGTTCTTTGTGACGAGGTTCGGCAACTCGTTCGGTTTCACACCTTGATGAAGCAGATGGGCACACACGGAGGCGAGAAAACCTCCCGCGCCGCACGCTGGGTCGAGAATGGTTTCGTCAGGCCGGGGATCTAGCGCTTCGACAAGCAATTTCGTGACCGATCGCGGTGTGAAAAATTGCCCGGCCAAGCCTCGCGATTCGTTACCCACAAAGACCTCAAACGCATCTCCAATGGGGTCACTTTCCGCGTCCATCAGAGAGAAATCCAATTCCACCATGACTCGCTGTAGTGCCGCTGGATCAAGAAGAATCTCCGTTGTCTGGTCATAGATTTCTGGAAAGTCCCTTCGAACGGTGGCAAACACGGCTCGCAGTTCTTTGGAAAGCTCAAACGCTTCTGTTCGCAATTGAACCGGTTTGGCTCCGCCGGTCTCGATCACTAGCTTACAGAAGAGGCACTTCAACACCTCATCGAGCAGCGCGTCGTCGCGAGTTGCTCCAACAAACTGGCCAGCTAGGTAGTTACGAATTCGCTGGAACGCTTCTTTTGGAGTTCTCATTTCCTTGATCAGCAACGATTGCCTCTCGTCCGGGTGTCTTTTGAGTTTGGCCACGCTAAGTCCCCAGGAGTTGTTTATCTGATCTGGTAAAACATATCCTGTCGAACATGTCGTCGTCAACCAATTGCTGCTGGAAACGCGGTGTCGCCGTGCGTTTCAACCCAACTCCGTCGGCCGCTTCCGCAAGTCCGGAGGAAGAAAAGGTGGGGAAAACAAAGGATAGCCCGGTCAACGGCACTTCCACAACAGTCGGGCGACCGATGAGCGTCACGCAGGCTGTGTGGCGGACCAAATAGCCGCCCCAGTTCGTCCGGAACGCTCGAAAAACCGGCCGCCAAATGACCGTTTTTCACCCCCCACCCCCCGACGCAGACTCCCCGACTCTTGCCATCATCCGGCACTCTGTCCGATTATTCACAAGCTGCGAATATCGATCACGGGGAACTTGTCAGGTGAGACCTGGATAATGTCCCGGTCGTCGTGAGCCTGGACGAGTTCGGCCCAGTCGATGGGCGGTCCACGGGCTGGAGAAACTGGCTGCGGCTCGAGCGGTTCGCCGAGGTGTTCGCCGACGACACGAAAGAACGGCGTCTTCTCCGGTTGGCAACGCAGTGTAGCGCTACGACGCGGCGACGCCGCAGTGCGGTCGGGCCGCAGGCCGGCTAACCAGCGGAACGGTGCAAGCAACCATTAAGAGCACCCGGAGTTTATGAGTGAACAAGCGTTCATGTACCCTACCAGTAAAGTACAGAATGTCGTGACAGACAGCCTGGATCAACGTGCTCTATCCTTTCTGTGGCCTGATGCTTTCGCCGATGATCGCCGCCTTGGCGATGGCGCTCTCCTCGTTGAGCGTCATCATCAACGCCCTGCGGCTGCGGTAAAACCCACGCTTAGACTGTATGCTTTGCTGGTGTCTGTGATCCATTGCCTTCGCCATACTATTGCCTTCGCCATCCATCTATTGCCTTCGCAAGGAATCGCCTGTGGTTAGATTCGCGTTGCAAGTCTGCCAAGCGGCCTGCGTGGTGGCAGCGCTCGCGCTTGCAGCTCGGTTAGTGGCCGATGAATTTCCACGCCCGCACGACAGTGAGACCGACCTGACACGGCCGCGACTCGATCCGGTCACGGCCGCCAAAAAGTTTCGCGTGCCGGAGGGATTTTCTGTCGACGTCTTTGCCGCCGAACCCAATGTGATGAACCCGATCGCCGTGGCCTGGGACACCCGCGGCCGGCTCTGGGTTGCGGAAAACTATACCTACGCTGAGCGGACGAAACGATTCGAGGACTCGCTTTGCGATCGAGTGCTGATCTTTTCCGACCGCGACGGCGACGGCCATTTTGACGAGCGACGGGTTTTTATTGACAACGTGCAACGGCTCACAGGCATCGAGGTGGGACTGGGCGGCGTCTGGCTCATCTGCCCGCCGCAGTTGCTCTTCGTGCCGGACCACGACGGCGATGACCGCCCCGACGGCCCGCCCCAGACCGTGCTCGATGGCTTCACGGTACCAATAGAAAATCATCACAACTTTGCCAACGGCCTGCGGTTTGGTCCCGACGGTTGGCTCTATGGCCGCTGCGGTGCGTCGGCACCCGGACTCATTCAGCGTCCCGACGATCCCACGGCTTATCAAGTACCTATTCGCGGTGGCATCTGGCGGTACCACCCACGCCAGAAAGAGTTTGAGGCGGTCTGCCACGGCACCACAAACCCCTGGGGCCACGACTGGGACCGGCATGGCGAGGGATTTTTTATCAACACCGTCAACGGCCACCTCTGGCAGATCATTCCAGGGGCCCACTACCGGCGGCCGCACACGCTCAGTGCCGGTCGGCTTGTGTATGAGCCGATCGAGATGCACGCAGACCACTGGCACTTTGATACAAGCACGGATTGGACCGACTCCCGCTCCGCTAGCGGCGAGCACGACCGCCGTGGCGGCGGCCATGCGCATGTGGGTATGACCATCTACGGCGGCCGACAATGGCCCGAGGCGTATCGGGGAAAACTCTTCACGCTCAATCAGCACGGCCGCCGCATGAACGTCGAGCAACTCGATCGCCAAGGCAGCGGCTACGTCGGCCGTCACGCGCCCGACATGCTCCATGCGGCCGATCCCTGGATGGTGGGCATCGAGGTCACCTACGGACCCGACGGCTCGGTCTATCTCATCGACTGGAGCGACACCGGAGAATGCCACGACCACACCGGAGTCGATCGCAACTCGGGCCGAATCTACCGCGTGACGTATGGCCGGCCTGCCCCGCAGGCTCCGCCCGATCTTCAGGCGATGAGCGACGCGGAGCTATTGAACCTGCTCGCAGACCCCAACGAATGGCTGGCCCGCGCGGCCCGTCGAGAGCTCTGCAATGCCGCCGCCCGCGGCAGCGACCAGACTCTCATCATCCAATCGCTGAGCGTAGCACTGACAGGGCCTGCTGCCCCTCTGCTGCGACTGCGGTCGCTGTGGACCCTCCATTCACTCGACCGACTTTCTGCCGACGATGTGAAACCGCTGCTCCGCGATCCTGACGAGCATGTCCGCACATGGGCCGTGCGGCTGTTGAGCGACACTCTGCCACTCGATCTGGCGACGGGCGTGCCACGGGCCCTAAAAGCGTCGATCGACGGCGAACTTCTGGCGGAGCTGGTGAGAGTGGCCCGCGAAGATCCCTCCGGCCTGGTGCGTCTGGCACTTGCCTCCACATTGCAGCGGTTGCCCGTCGCCCAACGATCGGGCTTGGCTGCTGCGCTCCTGTCGCACGACCAGGATGCAGACGATCACAACATTCCGGCGATGATCTGGTATGGACTGATTCCGCTGGCCGAGCACGATCCTGCGACGGTCGTGCCGCTGGCCATAGAGGGCCGGATTCCAGCCGTCCGCGTCTGGGCAGCCCGGCGGGTGGCGGAACTGGCTGCCCAACAGCCCGGCCTGCTGACGGCGCTTTTTGAACAGGCCACACACCAACCTCGGGCCAGCCAGGCCGACCTTCTCGCCGGGGTCGTGGCCGGATTGGCCGGGCAACGCAAACTGCCGATGCCGGCGAGCTGGCCCGGCTTTCTGGCGGTGATCGAAAAGACACCGGACGAAGCGGCCCACTTGCAGGCGAAGGTGGCAGAACAATTGCGAACTATTGGCGTGGTGTTCGCCGACGGCCGGGCGATCGACGATGTCCGTCGGCTGGCGTTCGATGACAAGGCCGATCTGGCGCACCGCCGTCAGGCGCTGGAATCCCTCATCGAATCACAGCCCGCCGATCTGCAAAATATCTGCCAGCGACTCTTGAAAGTGCGTCACTTAAACACCACCGCCATGGCGGGTCTTTCGCGGTTGGACGATCCCGAGATCGGCCAGCGGCTGGCTGCCAGCTATGGCAATTTCTCGGCCTCTGAGCAGCCTCTGGTGGTGGAGACGCTCGCGTCTCGGCCGGTCTTCGCGGCTAGCCTGCTGGATCAGATGGCAGCCGGCACGATCCCGCGGGCCGATGTGACGGCCGCGCAGGCGCGGCAGATCCGCGGCTTCGATGTCCCGAACCTGACCAGCCGTCTTGGCGAACTATGGGGCCAGCAGCGCGACTCTCCGCACGACAAGCAGGAGATGATCAACCGCCTCAAGCGGCTCCTGAGCAGCGACCGCCTCGCCGCTGCATCACCGGCCAAGGGGCGAATCCTCTTCACGAAATCATGCTCCACCTGCCATCGGCTGTTTGGCGAAGGGGGCCAGATCGGCCCCGATCTTTCTGGCGCGAATCGCCAGAACCTCGACTACCTGCTCTCGAATATTGTCGACCCCAGCGCCGTTGTCACGAAGGACTTTCTGCTAACGCTGCTGGCACTCACTGACGGCCGCGTCGTGAACGGAGTCGTGGTCGCAGAGAGCCAATCCACATTGACGGTGCAGACTGCGCAGAACCGACAGACGATCCTGCGGGAGGACATCGAAAAACGCGCAGCATCGCAAGTATCGCTGATGCCCGACGGCCTGCTGCAGACCTTGAGCGACGACGAGATCACCGCCCTCTTTCGCTACCTGATGAGCGAGTCACAGCTCAGCAGTGGCTCGGTGGTGAATCAGAAAAACGATCCCCCATCCGTTCTCGAAGGGCAGCTAGAAATTCCTCTGGCACCATGAATGCGCTGGCAAAATCTCGGGCGATGTGGCTGGTGGTTGCGCTACTCGTCCCAGTGGCTCTGCTCAACTATCTCGATCGGCAGATGCTCGCCACGATGAAGACTTCTGTGATGGGCGACATTCTTGACATCGGGAATGACGCCAATTGGGGCAGGATGCTCGGTCAGTTCAAATGGGTTTATGCATTTTTGAGCCCAGTTGGAGGATACATCGCAGATCGCTTCGGGCGGCGGATGACTATTTGCGGGAGCCTGCTGGCCTGGTCGCTTGTGACCTGGGCAACCGGGCATGTAACGACCTACGAAGGGCTGCTGATGACGCGATCGCTGATGGGAATCAGCGAGGCTTTTTATATCCCCGCCGCCCTGGCGCTGATTGCCGACTACCATCCGGCCCGCACCCGCTCAAGCGCCGTTGGAGTGCATCAAATGGCCATCTACCTGGGTGTCATCATCGGTGGCTTTGGCGGTTTTGTGGCCGATCATCCGCAGCTCGGCTGGCGATTCGCCTTCAACGCCTGCGGGTTCGTCGGCGCCATCTACTCGGTGCCGCTTTTCCTGCTGCTGCGCGACAGGCGGCGGGCCGATGGAAGCCGCGAAGCCGCCGGGGGCGTGCTGGAGTCCGCCAGAGAATTGCTGAGCAACGGGTCGTTCATCCTGCTGGTTCTCTACTTCACGCTGCCGGCGCTCGCCGGCTGGGTGGTGCGCGACTGGATGCCGGTGATTTTGCAGGAGCAATTCCATCTCACTCAGGGCCGCGCCGGCGTCTGGGCGACTCTGCCCTGGCAACTTGCGGCGATTGTCGGCGCTGGAGTCGGTGGATGGCTCGCGGATCGCTGGATGGACCGAACCCAACGCGGGCGGATTTATGTCAGCGCGATTGGCATGGCGCTGATCATCCCGGGAATCTTTGGGGTTGGAAATGCCAGCACGCTCGCCGTGGCAATCGCATTTCTCACGTTGTTTGGCATCGGTTGGGGCTTTTTTGACAGCAACAACATGCCTCTCCTGGCTCAAATCACACGGCCCGGCTTGCGCGGAACAGGATATGGAATCATGAACCTTGTCAGCATCGGTTGTGGTGGGCTGGCAGACTGGGGGTTCGGGATCCTGCGCGACCAGCGGGTGCCACTCAACCGCATCTTCGGAATCTTCGCCGCCATCGCGCTTGTGTCGGTGGTGATTGTCCTGCTCATCCGTCCGCGTCCCGAAACCCCAGAACCACTCGATTGAATAGGGCGTAACTCGCAAATCTCTATGCCGCAGTCTTGCCATAGAGCCTGTCTTGCTCAGTTTCCACGTGGTATTCGATGAACTCATCCCAGCGGCCGTTCGAGTAGACGGCGCGGAGGTGGAGCATGGCCTGGGCTCCCGGCACGGTCCACCGCATACCGGTGCCCTCCATCCTGTCTTTGACCAGATGACGGCAGGCTCCCTCGGCGACTCCGCTTCCGATCGGATAGCCCGCGACGAAGTACTCGTCGTACCGCATGTGCTCCCGGTTGTTCTTGTAGTACATGATCGCCGCGTTGATGCGGCGAAGCTTTTCGCCGGTGAGCCGATGCCGGTCGCGGAGGCGACGCAGGCCGCCGATGACAAAGCCGACCTTTCCCTCCAAGAGCATCGTGAGACGGTGGGATACGAACGTCGCTGCCTCCGCGCTGCCTTCGGTATGAAAGCAGTAGGCCGCGATCCAGAGCCGCTCGAGCACGTGAAAGAGATCGAGCACGCCCACCGCCTGCGGCAGCCACTCGCCCGCCATATCCCAGAGCGCCCGCTCGCCGTCCAACAGGCAGACGAGCGTCTTTCGTCGCTCGGTATCGCGGTCTTTGCATGCGAAAAGCTATTTCGACGAACACCCGCTCACGGCCGGTCGAGCCGCTGCCGTCCAGGGACCGCGTCATCTCGGCCCAGACCGTCTTGTTCTGAGGCCGTGGCCGACCCAAGGCACGCTGTTTCCGGCAGACCTCGTCCACGACGTCGGCTGCACTCCGTCGGTAACGATCGATGCTGTAGACCGCACCCACGTAGGCCATTTGCTTCTTGTTGGCCTTCTCTCCTTTGCCGCGCCGGGGCTGGGATCTGTGCATCCGCTGCTCCAGCGGCCGGCGCATCGGCACACCCTTGCCGTCGGCCGTTGCCACAAGGATTTCCCCCTCCGTATCGGACTCGGGCGGCGACTGATGCGATTGGAAGACCTCGGCATCCTTCGCTACGTGCTGATTCATCTGCTCAGTTGCCCGCTCGCTCGGCGCCAGATTCAAGAGCGCCCGCAGATCAGTCACCGCCTCATGGAACGACTCCTTGACGCACAGTCGCTGGAGCCAGTCCATGAGCACGTACGAAAACTCCCCCTCAGGCAGGCCCAGTCGCGCATCGAGCGGGACGTGCTCGATTTTCTGACCATCCCGCTTTCCGTACACGTGACGGTTGATCACCAACTCGCCGAAGACCGAGAGATAACGCCGATCCCTCTGGTCGGCGAGGCGGCGGAGCGCGGCGCCGTCGATCTCCACACTTGGCCCCGCATCACCGTTTCCCTGCCCAGCCACAAATGCCCGCAGGAGCCTCAGCCCGATGGCCAAGAGTTGCGAAAACAGCTCCCGCTCGACCCGATCAATCCGCTCGCCGGAATCCGCCGTATGTTCGACAGTACTCGCAGAGTTTATGAACCTGTGCCTGCGCGTTCAAGAAAGCGCGCTCCTGTGAAACGATCATGGCGATCGAGCCTCCGTGAGGATGGGTTGGATTTGAAGTACCCTGCCATTCTCCTGGCCCCAACACTTTTTTATCTGCTAGCACTGCATGCTGGCAGCCGATTCCAGCCCGGAAAACAGCGGGAAACAGCGGCAACCGCTCGCTCGCTAGGGCGAGATTTGCGAGTTACGCCC